>Ga0209510_1000032_pt1 | contig 236807 bp, 177 predicted proteins | sample BiotimSIPDNA_FD_185749 | JGI IMG/M metagenome (GOLD analysis project Ga0209510, IMG submission 185749) | Anaerobic biogas reactor microbial communites from Washington, USA - Biogas_R1 time_0 SIP DNA (SPAdes) (version 2) | ecosystem: Engineered > Bioreactor > Anaerobic > Unclassified | place...
TGACTTCGCTGCTCAGCTCAGGTCCCATCTCCGCCGCTCGAATTCTATCCCGATGCGCCCTCTTGGTTATCTTTCTCCCTTAGCTTTCCTAAATATCTGACTGTCCAATATGTTTGACAATCCTACAATACGGAAAAACGGCGAAAAAAAAGCATGCTTTGACAGAATTTTAATCTTCATTCCGCTTCTTTTCTCGCTTTCTCCGTTATCGTACGGATAAATCCGCCTTTCGCGTCGGTGTACCCGTCACGGTCATATTCAAATGCGTCTTTCAGCCGACATTTCAGCGCGGCGTATTCCGCGGCGGTTTCGGGGTGTGCAAGCAGATAATCACGGAAAACCAGTTCGTCCCATTCCCCGCCGCGCGGTTTGTCACCGGGGCGGCGAACATGGATATGATACACTTCATCCGCAAAACCGGTCGGGGTGTAGCCCTTGTAAAACATCAATTTTTCTTCGGGGAAATCACGTTCCTGGGGGATATACTCGGGATATGGCAGGATTTTAACTAACGTATTCGGTTCTATGCCCTCTCTGATTTCCAACAGTATATCCACCGTAGGCTTTGCCGCCAAGCCGGGAACGGATGTGCTGCCAAAATGGTTGATTCGGGTAATGTTGTCTGCCCCGATAAGCCGCAGGAGAATTTCTTTTTCTTTCGCAAACCATTGAGGCCAGGCGGGATTGTATTCGCTTATAATGATGGGGAATAACCGGGCGCGTTCCGAATCGGTGATTTCGTTCAAAGGTTTGGACGCCGGTAAAATATAACCCTTTTCGAGGGAATCCCTGACGACAAACTCAACAAATTCCCAAAGAGCCGGAAGCGCGTCCTTTACCGGCGCCATACGGGCGTAAATCTGCTCAACGCTGACTTTATGCCGAACCCATGTATGGCCATCCGTTTTATAATTGCTGATAAACGGCTGCAAACGGTCAACAGCCGACGCATACATGGAATCCGGCGTGTTCATCGCGTCAAATTCTTCCCAAAGCCGGCGGTATTCCATGGCCTGGCCGGGCGGCAGCATTGAGAACAGTTTATCCGCCGCTTCCTTCTCGCGCCGAGGTTTATCCAAATTGCCGGCGCTGTCGTACGCAAAAGTATCACCGGCATAAATCTCAACCAAATCATGCAGCAAAGCCATTTTGATGACACGATGTATATCCACACCGTCAAAGCCCGCGTATTCGAACAGAGTCAATGCCATCAGCGCGAAATGCCATGAGTGCTCGGCGTCGTTTTCACGGCGTGATTTGTCCATAACGAGCGTTTGCCGGAAAATGTTTTTCATCTTGTCAACTTCGATGAGAAATTGCAGTTGTTTTGTCAGTGTATCGGTCATTAAATTGCCTCTTTCAGACAAACAGAATTTGCCTTGGTCAAAAGCCTGCCCGGTATTGTTCAGGCAGGATTTTTAATACGGTTATCCTACTCCAACCCGCTCCCTGAAACCATCGTTATCGACGCTTATGACATGAATGATTTTTACCGTTGATAACATTAAGGTGATATGCTCACATTTTAGCGTATAATTGCTCTTTTTGCAATAGCAATTATTTAATTTCGCGCACAGATTATAGAATTTGTGCGTGATTTTTATTGTAATTCTTTTCTATTAGTGTTAAAATAAAACTCAAACACATATATGCATTAAGTGTGCGTAAAATTTAATCGAAAGAAGGCGAGTGAGTGGACATACGAGAGCAAGCAAAAAAAGTCATTATCAGCAAAGGCGGCATTGCTAAATCTACTGATTTTGTCGTTGCAGGAATCAGAGCAGTTGATGTTGTAAATCTGTGTAATGCCGGCTTTCTTGACCGTGTGCGTCACGGTTATTACGAACTCGCGGAAAAAAGCTCAGTTTCCGAGGAACAACTTCTCGCGACACTCATTCCAAAAGGAATTGTGTGTGTTGAATCAGCCCTTTTTCATTACGGCTACAGCGATTTTGCTCCGCGAAAGTGGTCAATAGCAATTCCTCGCTCTATGTCAAGGACAAAACTGGATGTGGATGCTCTTGCTCTGCGACCTTACTATATTCAGGCAAAACTGTACGATTTGGGTAAAACCACAGATGATTTTGGAGGAGTTACCCTGCCTATCTATGACCGTGAGCGCACCATTTGCGATTGCTTCAAATACCGTTCAAAACTTGACAACGAAATTTTTAATAAAGCCCTCAACGCTTACGCTAACGATACTAAGAAAAACCTTAACAACCTTTCTGTATATGCGAAAATACTACGAGTATACAAAAAAGTTACTGAACTGATGGAGGTACTGCTCAATGGCTGATATGGCTGCGTCCGTGTTGGCACGGCTGAAAAATAAAGCTGCCGAAAGCGGCAGAAGCTATCAGCTTTGCCTGCAGCTCTTTTGCCAAGAAGAATTTCTGCGCCGTTTGGAAAAATCCAAATATGCAGAAAATCTTGTGCTGAAAGGTGGCTTGTTTATTTATTCCCTTACTGATTTTGACAGCCGAGTAACAGTCGATGTTGACTTTTTGCTTCACCAAATGCCAAATACGCCGGAGCAATTGAAATCACTATTGGAAGAAATTATTGCGACACCCACCGGAAATGACTTTATCACCTTTGAGATCAAAGATATTGCCCCTATCGCTGTTGCTAAAAAGTATGCGGGCATCGGCGCATCGGTAGTCGCTCACATTAAAAATACCAAAACGCCATTTAGCATCGACTTCGGTGTGGGTGATGTTATCGTACCGAAACAGGAAAAACGCAAAATCCCCACGCAGCTTGATGATTTTGCGGCTCCAATGGTGAATACATACTCCCTTGAAACCACCATTGCAGAAAAGATTGATGCCATCCTCTCCCTTATGGAGTTTTCCAGCCGGATGAAGGATTATTATGACATCTATTACCTTGCCAACAAGTTCGACTTCGACGGTACTACGCTGACGGAAGCTCTGAAAAAGACCTTCGATAACCGCAGCCACGCCTTTACCGTGAAACAGTTTGAGCAGGTTATGGCATTTGATGACGACGAGGCGATGCGGAAGAAATGGAAAGCCTTCTGCCGTAAGATTGATAAGAAAACGGATGATTTCAGTACCGTGTTGAAAACAATAAAAGCGTTCCTTACAATGCCATTTACAGCGGCGGTAGAAGCCAAGACTTTTACAGATAATTGGACTGCCTTAAACGGCAAGCGGATAAGATAGGACAGATATGATTTCAACAGTTGGCTGTATTGCGTGAAATTACTTATAATAAAATCTTATTAACAGTAAACACGGCGGCAAGGATTACTCCCTGCCGCCGTTCATCGGTTAGCAGCAAATCAAATCGTTATTAAAAGGTGTGGGTAAAGTCCGAAAGCCCTTGATATTACTGATATTTTAGATTTCCGATTTATTCCATTTACACGTTCGCAGGACACTCCCGAAACCTCCCACACGGAAGCTAATTTTTACTATGTTACCGTTCAAAGTTCTCACCTCTTTACGAGTCCATATATTCCTGATACTTTTGCATTTCTGCCTCAGCTGATTTTATTCGAGATACTATGTTTGCTTCGTTTTTAATTAAGTCCGCATATTCTATCAATCCATCATACAGAACTGATGTACTTAGTTTAATGAAACCATTTGCCACTGAGGATAAAACCGCAAATTTCTTCAGTTGGTTCATTTGGGCAAATTTCACCGAAATATACTGACCGCTAAATTCACTTACCGTTCCTTGCCCATATGATTTATGGATAACACTGGTTCCGGTGGGGACGGCATCCTTTGCAATCTTCAGAAGCTCTGTAAGTTTTTCTTGCTGTGCAATAAGCGTGTCATATTGTTCTTTACACTGCTTTGCCTTTTCTACCCGTTCTAAATACAGCTTTTTGGCAGCAGTATTCGGATGAGAATAAGTTATGCCATCATATAAGCCATACACCTGAGAAGCATAGATAAGATCAAAAGCAAGAATATGCAGTGAATTATCGGGGTACAATGTTTCCTTTTCAACTTCGTAACGGCTCTGATTTGTCTCTAACAGCTTGGGGCATTTCTTTATCTCTGCCACCAACTCATTGCACATACGGTAATAAACAGGCAATTTAAAGTTTGTTCCGGAACCCCAATCATCATAGAACTCTACACAATCAGCAAATTCATGAGCTTGCGTAGCTTTGTATAGATAGTTATTTTCAGGATCGTTCAAGAAAAGGTATGCCATAGTGCTTCTTTGATCGTTTGTATAACGCCAGCTTTGCGGATAGTACTTTTCCTTCAGTTGCTCCGACTTTGCGACAAACGCATCGATTTTTCTTTGTCTGATTGCCAAGTCGTCATTGTCAGCTGCATAAAGGTCAACAAACATTTGACGTACGGTTTCCGGCTCTTTGCGAGCATAATCCACCAACGCATAAAAAGGTTGTTGATGTGCGTTATCTATCATTGTATCGGAGTCACGCCATACTTGATAAAGCATTTCGGCAAAAGTTTCGGCGTTAATATCAAAGTGCTCCTGAAAACGCTGAACTGCAATCCACTTATAGGTTTCGTTGCTTTCACCCTTGACCGGACTGTTGAAAGTGGAAAAGTTCTTTATGTAGTTGGAAATTAGTAGTTGCAATCGTTCTTTATTCATAGCAATTCTCCATCTTCAATTATCAAGTTTGCTTTGATAGATGGGTGTTAAAGCAATGGTCTTCCCACCTATGTCATAAACCCTTTGCACACCAACCTCTACAGGAAAAGCCTTAGTCTTAGAAAAACCAAAACTGACCGTATTGGGGTTTTTTGGTACATCCAAACCAGTTAATATCACTCCCACTCAATCGTCCCGGTGGGCTTCGGCGTCAAATCGTAACAGACGCGGTTGACGCCGGGCACCTCGGCGATAATGCGCGCGGTGATTTTATCAAGGAGTCGCCAGTCAAGATGCTCGATGGTTGCGGTCATCGCGTCGACGGTGTTGACCGCGCGGATGATGACGGGGAACTCAAACGAACGCGCGTTGTTTTTCACGCCGACCGAACGGTAATCGGGAATCAGCGTAAAATACTGCCAGACTTTGCCCTCGAGCCCGGCGTTCGCGAACTCCTCACGAAGGATGGCGTCGGATTCGCGGACGGCCTCGAGCCGGTCGCGGGTGATGGCGCCCAGGCAACGCACACCGAGCCCCGGGCCGGGGAACGGCTGGCGGTACACCATACCGTCGGGCAGGCCGAGCTGCTTGCCGCAGGCGCGGACTTCGTCTTTAAACAGGAATTTCAGCGGCTCGACGAGTTCGAAATCCATATCGGCCGGCAGGCCGCCGACATTGTGGTGCGCCTTGACGGCTTTGGCCGTTTTGGTGCCGCTTTCGACGATGTCGGGGTAAATCGTGCCTTGCGCCAAAAACTCGATGCCGTCGAGCTTACGCGCTTCTTCCTCAAACACCCGGATGAACTCCCCGCCGATAATTTTTCGCTTGCGCTCGGGGTCGTCAACGCCGGCGAGTTTGCCGAGGAAACGGTCGACCGCGTCGATATAAATCAGGTTCGCGTTCATTTCCTCGCGAAACACCCGGACGACCTGTTCCGGCTCGCCTTTGCGCAGCAAACCGTGGTTGACATGAACACAGGTAAGGTTTTTGCCGACTGCCCGTATTAACAGGGCGGCGACGACGGAACTGTCGACCCCGCCGGACAAGGCGAGCAGCACTTTTTTATCGCCGATTTGTTGTTTTATAAGTTCGATTTGGTCGTCGACGAAGTTGGCCATGTTCCAGTTGGCCTCGCAGCCGCAAACGCCAAACAGAAAATCCGAAAGCGCCGCGTCCGTCAATTCGCCGTCCGCGCCGTAAGCACACTTTGTTTTGCCCTTGTGGTTATAGGAAAAAACCGGTATGCCGCTGTTGTAAACGGCGTCCCCCGCGTCGATTTTTCGGCCGTCAACGATATTGTTTTCGCCGCCGTTGAGCAGAATACCCTTGACATTGGGCTTTTCGGCCAGCTCGGCCGCGCCGATGTCGTGCGGATAAATCTCGCTGTAAACGCCCAGGGAGCGGATTCTTCTGGCAAGCTCCGAGTTTTTTTCGCTGCCGAGGTCCAAGATCAAAATGGTATCCTGTTTCATAGTGCCCTCCGTGTTAATAATACGATTTAGTCAAACACCTTGCTCGTGACATAGCGCAGGGTGATATCCTTTTGTACACCGTCCGGCAGAACGGCGGTTGAAGCCTTTTTTATGATGATGTAAAGAAAAGTGTTGCTTTCGGTATTGCGGAGCAATTCGTCCGTCACGGCAATCAGTTCTTGGGTGACGGCTTTGTCCTGCGGGCTTTTGGAATGGCCGTTGCAGACAGCCGAAGCGGTCTGTTCCAGTTCTCCGATTTTTTTTATGGACCGGTTATACGTTTCAACCGTCAGGCTTTCCGGAAAAATCAGCATGACGCTGGTATGGGTGCTGTCGCCGGCGAACAGGATATTTGTTTTGCTGTCTGTAAAACAGCCCGAGCCTTTTGTGTGGCCCGGTGTATGAACAAAAGTCACCTTCCTGCCGCCGAGGTCAAACGCATAGCCGTCTTCAATATAAATCGTTTCGGATTCCACATTGTTTCTATCGCTGACATCAAACGCGCTGACCCCGTAACGGGAAATGACATGTGTCAAACCGATAAGCGTATAAAGAAACCGGACGGCAAGGGATTGTTGATACCGTATTTCCGCTTCGTCCTTATGCACATACACCTCTTCGAACTGCTTCGCCGCGCCGGCGTGGTCGACATGGCCATGGGTCAACGCGCAGATGACCGGTTTGCCTTGCGAATACTCCTCGACGCGTTCCCTGAAATCGGCGAAACCGATACCCGCGTCGATTACCAGGCATTTTTCGGAACCGACGATGAGATAAGCCGATGAAACGCCGTAGTCATCGAGCAGGTAAACGCCGTCACCGACCGGATACGCAAGAGCCGTCCCGTTCGCGGCGGCACGGACCGGTTCAAGGCGAAGGCCAAAGCCCAAAAAGTTCGCGGCCGCCAGAAGCAGAGTGAAAACCCGCCGTAATACAGACGCCATATATTCCGTCATTCCTCTTTGTCGTTATAAGAAAGCCGCCCTTTCGAGCGGCTTTGCTTTTTGGGTGTGATTATTCGGTGGTTTCGGCATCCGCCTCTTCTTCACCTTCGGCAGCTTCCGGCTCTTCGGACGATATATCTTCAACGGAAGCCGTTTCTTCAACCGGAGCCGTTTCTTCAACGGGAGCCGCTTCTTCGACGGGAGCCGCTTCTTCAACGGGGGCCGCTTCTTCAACGGGGGCCGCTTCTTCAACCGGAGCCGTTTCTTCGACCGGAGCCGTATCTTCCACGGGAGCCGCTTCTTCGACGGGAGCCGCTTCTTCAACGGAGGCCGCTACTTCAACGGGGCCCGCTTCAACCGGAGCCGCTTCTTCAACCGGAGCCGCTTCTTCAACGGGAGCCGCTACTTCAACGGGGCCCGCTTCAACCGGAGCCGCTTCTTCAATCGGAGCCGCTTCTTCAACGGGAGCCGCTTCTTCAGCAGGAACCGCTTCTTCGGCGGGAGCCGCTTCTTCAACCGGAGCCTCAGCATCTGCGACAGTTTCCTCATCCATCGGATCAAGCAGCGCGCGGATAGAAAGGCTGACTCTCTTCCTGTCAAAATCGATGGCGGTGATTTTTACCTTAACCTCCTGGCCGATTTTCAGTTCGTCCTGCGGTTTGGTAATATGGCGGTTGGCAATCTGGGAAATGTGAATCAAGCCATCGACACCCGGAATGACATTGGCGAAGGCGCCGAATGTGGTCATGCCGACAATCTTTGTCTCGAGAACCGAGCCAACCGGGTAATCGCGGCGCAGAACTTCCCAAGGGCTGTCATCCTCTTTTTTGTAGCCGAGCGATATCTTTCTTTTTTCGGGGTCGAGGGCTTTTATGTTCACTTCGATTTCGTCACCGACACTCAAAACTTCCGACGGGTGCTTGATTCTGCTCCACGAAAGTTCGGAGATGTGAATCATGCCGTCAAGACCGCCCAAGTCCACAAAAGCGCCGTAGCTCGTCATGGACTTCACTTTCCCTTTGTAAACCTGGCCGACGGCGGCCTGCGCCCAGAAGTTGTCGGCAGCTTCCTTGCGGATGTCTTTCATCACGGCGCGCACGGAGCCAACCGCGCGCTTGCGCTGGCGATTGACTTCAATGACGCGGTATTTGACGGTTGTATGCAACAGATCGTCAAGCGAGTCGCCGCGCGAGGCGGTCGCGAGCGATGCGGGGATGAACACCTTGACGCCGTTCGTCGTGACAAGTATGCCACCGCGGATAACATCCGTAACGGTACCCTCAAAAATAGTATTGTCTTTTTCACCGTTGACGATGTCAACCCACGACTGCATCGCGTCGCAACGGCGCTTTGAAAGCATAACCGTGCCTTCCAAGTCGTTGGTTTTCATAATAATCAGGTCGAGCTCATCGCCGACTTTCAGGTCCTTGGCGGGGTCGGCGTTCGGGTCGGCGCTGTATTCGTCAAGGGGAATATAACCGGCGTGTTTTCTGCCGATATCCACCTGTATCTCGGTGGGTGAGAAGCCCATCACTGTGCCCTTCACCAGCTGGTCCGAACTCATGTTGTTCAGTGATTTTTCAAGAGCCTCTGTAAAATTCACATCGTCGGCAGCCGCGTCGAGCGGTTCTTGCGCGGGCTCCCCGGCCGGCAACGGTTCACCGGTTTCAACAATTTGCGGGCTTTGAGGTTCTTGAGCGGCGGGTTCCTCCGGAGTTGCTTCCGGCGCGCCTTCGCTGACAGCCGATTCCTCCGCCGTGTTGGTTTTGGCGGCGGTGTCCTCCATCTCGGCCGTATTTTCGTTTAACAGTTCGGACATGGTTTCGAGTACCTCCTTTATTATAACGGCAGGAGTGGATGCTCCCGCCGTAACGCCAACGGAGTCGCAGTTTGAAAAATCAATATGTTGAAGTTCCTCGGCTGTTTCAATGAGGTGCGTTCTGCAGTTAGGCTCACAGACCGATTGAAGCTTCGCGGTATTGGAGCTTTGACGCCCGCCGATGATAATCATGCAGTCACAAATGCGCGAAAGTTCCGCCGCTTCGGACTGCCTGTCCCGCGTGGCATTACATATTGTATCAAACTCGATGGCTTTTGTACATAGTTTTTTTATTATATTATGACATTTTTGCCATTCTTTAATGTCAAAAGTTGTCTGTGCGGCAATTATTATTTCTAATTCTGAATACTCTGGGCGCGTTTTAAGGATGTTTTCGAGCTCGATCGCGTTTTTAAAGGTGTGAACATCCCCCCGGCAATAGCTTCGAATACCGCGGACTTCGGGATGGTCCTCATCGCCGGCGATCAAAACGGGGATATGCGGCGAAGATTTTTCGGAGACGATCTTATGAATTTTCTTCACATAAGGGCAGGTCGCGTCACAAATGCCGGCTCCGAATTTTCCGAATTCTTCCATAATGTTTTCAGGAACGCCGTGAGTCCGGACAATGACCGTAGCGCATTCCGGAACTTCTTCGGGATGTTCGATAATCACAACACCGCGTTTTTCGAGGTCCGCGATAACCTGCGGATTATGGATAATCGGCCCGAGCGTATAAACGGTTTCCCCTTTGTCAAGCAAGTCGTAAACCATGTTGACGGCGCGGTCGACGCCGAAGCAGAATCCGGCCGTTTTCGCTTTCCTGATCAGCAATGCCCTTCCTCCCAGAGTTCGGTTATCTCTTTCATAATTAAAGCCGAGGCCGTCCGGAGTTCAGACGCTTTTTTGGTTTCACCGAATCCGAGGTCTTCAAACGCGATGGGTTTGCCGAAACGAACCGTGATTTTTGAAAACAGCTTGACTTCTTCGGAAGCGTAAACGCAAGCCGGTACGACGGGCACGCAGGTTTCCCTCGCGATAAGAGCGGCGCCGGTCTTCGGTTCCTGCGGGGTTAAATCCGCCGACCTTGTTCCCTCGGGGAAAATGCCGACGATGTGCCCCTCTTTGAGCAGCCTGACCGCGTACAAGACAGCGGTTTTATTTGACAGCCCCCTGGCAACGGGAAAGGCGTTGCAATGCTTGTAGAGAAAACCGGTAAACGGATTATCAAACAACTCGGTTTTCGCCATAAAATGGACGTTGTGCATCCTGCTCATCATAATAAACGCGGGGTCTTTTGAGGTGATATGGTTCGAGGCGATGATATACGGCCCTGTTTTCGGCAAATTCTCTCTTCCGGCGTAACGGATTCTAAAAAGAATGAGGGACAGCAGCTTAATCATCGGCCATATGATCTTAAACAACTTATACACCCGAACGCTGCTGTAATCGAATTCCTTCATCAAAGCCTCTCCTTAACCAAGGCGGTCATTGCTTTTATTGACTCTTCAAGGCTCAAGCCAGTGTTGTCAAACAACACGGAGTCTGCGGCGGGTTTCAAAGGGGCGATTTCACGGTGGGAGTCGTTGTAGTCGCGTTCCTTCATCTCGGCAAGCACCGTTTCATACTCGACAGGCATTCCTTTTTCTTTGAGCTCGTTATACCGGCGCCTGGCCCTTTCTTCGAGCGAGGCGGTTAAGAACAACTTAATTTGCGCAAAGGGCAGTACGACCGTACCGATATCCCTGCCGTCCATCAGGCAGTTGTTGTTTTGGGCGATATTTCGCTGCAAATCAAACAGAAAATCCCGGACAGCGGGAATCGCCGAAACCTTTGACGCGGCCATGGAGGCCTCGGGTGTCCGTATCGCTTCGGAAACATCCTCGCCGTTTAAGAACACCCTTTGCTCGCCGTTGACGAACTTTAATTCAATCACGGTGCCTTGCAGGGTCGACGCGACGGCTTCGCGGTCGGACGGGTCAACCCCGCGGCGCATGGCATTGAGCCCCACCGCGCGGTAAAGCGCGCCGGTGTCGACATAGATGAAGCCGAGCGCTCCGGCGACGCCGCGGGATATCGTGCTTTTGCCCGCTCCGGCTGGACCGTCGACGGCGATATTGACAAACATAAATTCGCTCCCTTTCCTCAATTGTGTTGGTCAGATGCGGATAATCCCGCGAGAAAGCCTGTCGAGAAAGCAATTTGAAGGTTGAAGCCGCCGGTATAGGCGTCGGCGTCGATGACCTCACCGGCAAAATACAGGCCTTTGACCAGTTTGGATTCCATGGTCTTTGGGTTTATTTCGCTGACTTTGACGCCCCCGGAGGTCACGATTGCCTCTTCAACGGGACGAAACCCGTTGACGGTAATCCGAAAAGCCTTGAGCAAAGCCGCGAAATCCGAGCGCTGCTTCGCGGTAATACCGTTGGTCTTGGTTCCCGGCGCGATGCCGGAAAGCCGGACCATAACAGGCACAAGTTTTTTGGGCAGCAAGAGGTTAAGCGCATTGATAAAGTTTTTGTTGGGGTTTTCGGTGAAATCTCGCAATATGCGCGCGTCAAGCATTTCGGGCGTTAAAGCCGGCTTTAGGTCGACAAACAATTCATATTTGCCCTTGGCCATATCGCGCATGTGGGAACTCGCGCTTAAAACCACCGGGCCCGACACGCCGAAATGGGTAAACAGCATTTCGCCGAAATCTTTGTAAACCGTTTTGCCCGTTTGCGTATCGACAACCTTCAGGGCGATGTTTCTAAGGGAAAGGCCCTGCAAGTCGGTACAAAACCCCTCGTGCGCGGTCAGAGGAACAAGAGAGGGTTTCAGTTCAACAATCGCGTGGCCTGCCCGGCGCGCCAATTCATACCCGTCCCCGGTTGAGCCCGTCGCGGGGTAGGAAACACCGCCGGTCGCGACGATAACGCGGTTCGCGGAAATCCTTTCGCCCGCCTCGGTAACCGCGCCCTTCACTTCGGCGTTTTCAATGAGAAGCCCGGCCGCCCGGCCTTGCACCATTTGGGCTCCCGCGGCCGCTTTTCGCAAGGCGTCGACAACATCGGAGGCTTTATCCGACACCGGAAAAACACGGTTGCCTCGTTCCGTTTTCAGTTTCACGCCCCTCGATTCAAAAAAAGCAATCGTATCCGCTGGCATAAACCGCGAAAACGCACCGTAAAGAAACTTGCCGTTAACCGGAACGTTGGCGACGAGCTGCTCGACACCCGTAACATTGTTTGTCAGGTTGCAGCGCCCCTTGCCGGTAATCATCAACTTTCTCGCGGGCTTTTCGTTGCGCTCGAGCAGAATTGTTTTCAACCCGCGCCGCGAGGCTTCGGCCGCGGCCATCAAACCGGCCGGACCGGCGCCGATGACAAGCAACGCGTTCAACGGTTATTATCCTCCTCTTCGTCATTGAGGGTCTGATAGACTTGATACTCGTTCCAAATGATTTCGAGAGTCTTCAGGTTTTCGTAGACTTCGTCGCTTCGGACGCGCGCGGCGGCGGCGATGAGGGCGTTGATGAGGCTCAGCGGAGCCACGAGGGAATCGACAAACGACACCATGTTGCTGCGCGCGATGAGCAGATAGGTGGCCAAGGGAGCTATGGGCGACGAATCGCTGTCGGTTATGGAGATAACGGTGGCGCCTCTGTCCCTGACGAAACGCAGGGCGTTGACCGTCTGCCGGGAATACCGCGGAAAACTGATGGCAACGCAAACGTCTTTGTCGGTGATTTTATACATTTGCTCAAAAATACCGCTCGCGCTCGCGGTGTCTACCAAAACAATGTTGTCGTAAACCAGTTTTAGATAGAATGCCGCGAAGCTCGCGAGGGAAGCGGCGCTTCGGACACCGAGTATATAGATTTTCCGCGCGGCGTTGAGCGCTTCGACGCTCGAAGCGAAATCCTTTCTGGAGGCTTGTTCGCGCGTCGCCCTGATCATTTCGATATCCGCCGTGAGGGCTATGTCAAGCAGGTTTTCCTCTCCGACGCGGTTGCTGGCAACTTCCATTCGCTGAAAGCTTGTCAGCCGGCTTTTGATCAGTTCGCGCAAACTTCTTTGCAACTCCGGATAGCCCTCGTAACCGAGTTCGGCGGCGAAACGGACAACGGTTGACTCGCTGACGCCCACGGTTGCCCCAAGCTTCGCGGCGGTCATAAACGCGGCTTTTTCGTAATGGTCCCTCATATAGTCCGCTATGCGCTTCTGCCCTTTTGAAAATTTCGGATACGCTTTTTCAATCCTAGTTAGAAGAGACATCGCTGAGCCTCCGTACTTTTTTTATGACTGTTCTTTTTTTATGACTGTTATTGTATAGAAAATAAAGGAAAATTGCAAGCGGAATTCTGCGGAGGCTTGACTCATCCCGGTATTGACGGCATGCCGCTTTTGGGCTATACTTATAGTATTAACAAAAGGAGGGCAAAAGATTGGATAGTATTGCTCAATTGTTGCCGAAAACCGGTTTGTTCAGAAAAATTATCTCTCTGATCGCCGCGATATCAATGCTTGTGTCGCTTGTATCGAGCCTCGCTCCCGAACCTCTCCCGCGCGACGAGGCGCAGAACATCATCTTCATCATCGGCGACGGCATGGGCGAAAACCACCTTGAGCTCGCCAAACAGGAACTCGGAATCGAGCTTGTCATGGAAACGATGCCGCTGAGAGGGCAGTCAAAAACCCGCTCGTCAAGCAACGCCGTCACAGACAGCGCCGCGGGAGCCACGGCTCTCGCCTGCGGCGTGCGCACGACAAACGGCTGCATCGGCGTGTACCCTTACGATATGTTCGGCTGGGAGGCAGTTCCTTATAACCTGACGGAAATCGCGATGGAAAAAGGTATGAACACGGGTGTCATCACAACGGACTCCACAACGGGAGCCACACCCGCCGGTTTTTCCGCTCACACCTCTTCGCGCAGCAACGCCGAGGATATCGCCGCGCAGCAGACGGCCTCGGGCATTGATTTGATTTGGGGCGCCTCGAACGGCATCACCACGCCCGAAACGGCCGCTGGCAGCGGTTACGAATTTATCGGCACCCGTACGGAAATGAACGCCATTGAAAAAGGCGTGAAAAGTTTCGGCCAGTTTAACGGCGGCGAACTGTGGAAAGCAGCCCCCGCGGATGATACGCCTTCGCTGACGCAGATGGCTGAAAAGGCTTTTTCGCTGCTTGACGGGGAGGAAGGCTTTTTCCTGATGATCGAGGGAGCGCATATCGACAAGCACTCACACAGCAACAAGACGGCGGAAACCGCCGCTTGTGTCCAAGAACTTGACAACACGGTCAAGGCCGCGCTTGAATTTGCCGAAGAAGACGGCAACACCCTCGTTATCGTTACCGCCGACCACGAAACAGGCGCGGTGGAATTTGTCGACGGCAGGTACACCTTCACCTCGGGTTCCCATTCGGGCGACAATGTGCCGCTGTTCGTTTACGGCTCAAGCAATTTCATTGAAAACGGCCAGGCAGTCAAAAACAAGGAAGTCTCTTTGTTCGCCGCGATGTCGATGGGCGTGCCGGCCAACGAGTTCCCGAAAAAGAACTGCACGGTATGGATTATGAATGAGGCAGCCTGAACACAGGCGGCATCGAGCAAGAGTTTTAAGGCCTTCCGCCGCGGCGGAAGGCCTTTCCGATTGTTTCGAAAATCGCCGGTCTCAGTACACTTCCGTTAAATAGCGCAGTTCATAACGGCCGCCGGCGAGTTTGTCGGCATGATCGAGAACCGTGCTCCACGCCATATCGCCGCCAATGGGCGAATGCGCGGCGTCAATGTGCAAAATCGATTCCGGGCGGCGGACAAGCTCGTGGTCATGCCCCGCGGCTTTATAGTCCTCTACGGTGCTGTGATGAACATCAAAGTGGAAAGGTTTCGCAGAGGAAACGCGCAACCCCCTGCCCTCTTTGTTCTCGAGTTTCATATATCTCGCGCCTTCGTGGCCGCCGCATTCACTCGGCGGGATGAACGGAAAATGCTGTTTTTCGACGGTGGAGCGGTAAACCCCCAAAGGCGCGCTCAACAGCCTGTCGGAATAACTTTCGTTCGCGCCGCGGCCGTAGTATTCAAGCGTTTCAAAACCGGCCGGAACAACGAACTCAACGCCCACCCGGGGCAGCGCCGTAACGCTCTCGCCGATGTCGATAAAAAATTCCGTTTCAAACGCGTCATTGCGGTCAAACACATAACTGATTTTTCCGCTTGCCGGCTCTTCGCCTTCGGCGCGGAACGGAAATTCAAGGCGCACGGCTTCCCCGCCGGTATATATAAGCGGTTTTTCCGCCCGGAAGCGAAGTGCCCGCGCTTTTGAAAATTCCTCAAACAATCCCCAGCCCTGTTGCGCGTCAAGACCGCAGCAGGGGCGGTCCAAACAAGGTTCGGCGCCCCGTTCGAGATAGAGAATGCCGTTTTTCTCAAGCGAGACCATCTGCCCGGCGGCCAGGTCAAAGACCGCTTTCAAGCCGCCGCGGCGCAGGGTAAGCCGTTGCCCGTCTTCGGCCACGACGGGCGCCTCGCCGCCTTCGGTTGCCGTATGCGGGATATCGGCGGCGGGACCGGGAGGCAGGGCAAACTGAAACGCGGCGATTTCCTCCCCCGCTTCAGCGTAAAACGCACCGGTTTTCCTTGTCAGGCAAAGGTCAATGGCGTATTCACTGCCCGGTTGAGCGGTGTAATCCGGTATGACCGGCACAGGGACGCTGCCGAGCGGAGGCACATAGGGAACATCTACCGGTATTGTTTGAATGACGATGCCGTTTTCCCGAAGTTTCGCGGTAATTTCAACTGCCTCTTTCAAGTTATCCAAACAGAGATTGCGCACGCAAAATTCGTGAGGGTTTTGGCTTTGCGCACGAGGCGGGGACGAGTCCGCGCGCTCGATTTGAACGGGCGAATACGCGATTCGCAGCTCAAGCGCCACGGGCTTCCATGTCAAATCGGGCAGGACGACGCCGTTGTTCGTCATAAACAGCGGTACCTCGGGGTCGGTATGGCTTTCGTTGAAATCGCCGCCGTAGCCGAAATACGGCCTGCCGCCTTCGCCGGTGTTCAACAGGCATTTATCCTGCCAATCCCAGACATAGCCGCCCTGAAAGCGGGGGTAGTTTTTCACCAGTTCGATGAATTTCATCAGGCCGCCGCCGGAATTGCGGATTTGGTATGAGAACTCCACAAGGATAACCGGCCTGTCGTCTTCGGGGTCGGCAAGCATGCGCAGGATTTCCTCCTGTTTCGCATACATATTGCCGCGGATATCCGATATGTTTTTGCCGGGGCGCCCGGCCTCGTACTGGCACAGCCTGGTCTTGTCGTATTCTTTGATAAAGCCGTACATGGCCGCGTGATTCGGGCCGGTTCCGCTTTCGTTGCCGAGCGACCAGGAGTAGACGCACGCATGGTTTTTGTAAGTTTGCGCCATCCGCACGGCCCGCTCGAGGAAATTGACGGCATACGACGGGTTGTGCGTCAGCGCGCCGGATACGCCGTGCGTTTCGAGGTTGCACTCGCAGACGACGAGAATGCCGTATTCGTCACACAAATCGTACCATTCCGGCATGTCGGTATAATGGCAGGTACGCACGGAGTTGATGTTCATGCGCTTCATCTGGCGGATTTCCTCCGTCATGCGCTCACGCGTGACCGTTCGGCCCGTGTCGTATGTATGCTCATGGCGGTTGACGCCCCGGACGATAAGCCTCTTTCCGTTCAACAGCGCGATGCCGTTTTGAATTTCGACCCTCTTGAAGCCGATTCGCACCGACTCGATATCGGCGACCGCGCCGTCGGGGGCGAGGAGTTCAGCCGTCAGCGTATACAGTTTCGGTGTCTCCGGCGTCCATTTTGTGATATGGTCCGTGGCGAAGGTGACGCGCGCCGTGTTGGCGGTGGGAACCTCGCCGGTCCGGTAACCCGCCGCGGGCATCACCTCCCCCGCCCCGACGCCGATTTGGCGGCCTTCGTCGTAAAGACCGGCGCGAACCGTGTAATCGGCAAACCGGCCGGTTCGCGAAACGGTAATATCGCAGGTAATCGTTCCGGTGTCACGCGAAGGGTCCGCGTCGGTTTCCGCCTTTATATCCTCAATCGCTGTCAGCGGTTTCGCGATGAGGTAAACGCTTCGATAAATGCCGGAAAGATGCCAATAATCCTGGTCTTCGAAATAGGTGCTGTCGGCGAAACGCATAACCTGAACGGCTAAAAGGTTTTCACCGGTTTTCACATACTCCGTCACATCGAATTCCGCCGGCAGTTTACTGTCTTCGGAATACCCGGCCGGGCAGCCGTTTACCCAAAGATAAAACGCGGCTTCGACCCCCTCAAAACGAAGGATGCACCGCTTCCCCTCGAAACGCGCGGGCAGGTCAAAAACCTTGCGGTAGCAGCCGGTCGGGTTTTCACCGGGAACAAAGGGCGGGTTCGGGACATCGGGCGCGTGAGTTTTCGGCGTTACCGTATAGCGGTGAAGCGCGTCGTTCTTCCACGGGTACAGGTAATTGGTGTAAATCGGGCTTGAAAAGCCTTGCAGTTCCCAATGGCCGGGCACCCGGACGGCCGAAAACTCACCCGCGTAATCCGGTTTGTAAAAATCGCCGGCGAGGCCCGGGTTCTCAACAAGTTTGAACTCGTATTCGCCGTTGAGGCACAGGATGTTCGGGGAAGCGTTCGGCCGAAACGCGACCGCGTCCTCGAGGGCGGTATACGCCCCCCACCGCGTATGCGCGGGCAGCCGGTTAATGTGCGTGACCGCGCTGTTTTCCCAATCGGGTTTCGTGTGAAAGTCCTGACGAAAGTTCATGAAATTCTCCTCAACGCGTCTGTTTCGGCTCGATGTCGATGGCCACAAGTTCGGTAGGATTGCCTATCCGCGGCAAAATATAATACCTTGCCAGGCCCCTGCTGACGATGTGTATGGTGTTGTTGTAGGAATACAAACCGCCGGCGTATTTCGGAAACCAACCCTGCTCCGGCGCGTACAGCCCGTTTAAAATGCCCGGAATCCGCCACTGGCCGCCGTGGGCGTGGCCGGATAAAACCAGGTCGGCGTTGAGCGTTTTATAGGTTTCGACCAGTTCGGGGCGGTGGGAGAGTAATATGGTATACCCGTTGGCGCCGGCAGCCGCCAAAGCGTTCAGCTGCGTGTCAAACTCCTCCTCGCCGCAGCGAGGGTCATCGAGCCCGCAGACGGTGATTGTTTGGCCGTTTAACTCCGCTTCTTTGCGCACGCCCTCGAGGACTTCCGCGCCGTAGGCGCGGACGGTGTTTTTAATGCCGCCGATATCATCGCAAAAGCACTCATGATTGCCGGTAACATAAAAGCATGGATACCGCCCGGCAATGCCTTTCAAGAGCATAACCGCGTTTTTTTGCGGCGCGTACTCGACGAAAATGTCGCCCGCCATCATCACCGCGTCCGGCTTGAGGTTGTCGATGGCCTCAATCAAGCCGCGCTGGTTTTCACCGAACAACGAATCGTGCAAATCCGCAATCAAAACGATGCGAACCGGCCTTGCCAGTTTACCGGTTTGTATTTTGTAATTAACAATTTGAAACTTGCCGATCCGAAAGTAGATCATCACTTTCGCGACGGGTTTTGACAACTCGATGAGGACTCTTTTCGGATTTCTGATGCCGCGTTTTTTTTCCTTCTTTTCTTTCTTTTCTTTCTTTTCCATCTTTTCCTCATGCCGCGAAACCGCCGCGGTTTTCGCCGCGGTTTCGGCGTTGTAATGCCTTTTATTGTATTCTTTTTGCTTTTTTCTGTCAATGCGCGGCAGGCGATGAAACAGGCATTGAATTTGAGCCGATTCTTTGTTATAGTTTATCAAGAAGTCGCGCGCGGCTAATCTTTTCTTACGAGGGATCGTTATGCCATTTTTCTACGCGGCGCTCGGAGTTATCGCCGTTCTTACGGGCTGGGTACTCATTGACATCGGCGTCGCGTTGACAAAAATACCTCTGCCCGACCTGCCGAAGAAACCGCGTGATTCCTCCGGTGTGACGATGCTGCACGAGGTCCTGCACAGGCCCGAAAGCCTGCCGGACACGGTCGTTATCGATGAACAATTCATCGCGGAATGCCTGAGGCCGACCGTGGCGTATACCAACGCGCGCTACGACTGCGCGGATTTCGGGTTGCTGTTTTTAATGCGGTTTTACCTGGAACACAAGGACCGTTTGCCGGAAGGCAGCCGGGAGACAGTCAAACAAACCTTCTTAAACTTCAAATACTGGATGGACGAGCCCGGCAGCGACAGCATGTGCTTCTGGTCGGAAAACCATCAGATTATGTTCGCGGTCAGCGAATACCTCGCGGGGATGACATGGCCGGACGAGATATTTGTTAATAACGGAATGACGGGCGAACAGCACAAGGCGAAAGCGCTCGAGAGAATCCATATTTGGATGGAACAGCGGTTTCTATATGGATTTTCCGAATGGTACAGCAACAATTATTACGCCGAAGACATCGCGCCCATGGCCAACTACATACAGTTTTCGGACGACCAAGAATCCGTGGAGAAAATGAAAATCGTCTTTGACCTGTTGTGGTTCGACGTCGCGACGCACAGCGTCAACAACACCTTCGTCGCCTCGAGCAGCCGCATGTACGCCGGCAACAAATCCTCCGACAAAAACGGCAACAGCATTCGAAACGAGATAAAAGCCATCTGGAACGGCGCGACGGCGAAAACGCTCAACGACGAGGCGGGTGAAACCGCGTTTGACGTCAACGGCGCGCAGTTCAAACTCAAGATGTGCGGGCAGATGACGCGCAATTTTTTAGGCGCGTACGAATCGGGATATTACCGGGTGCCCGATGTCATACGAAAAATCGGCGAGGATAAAAAGCCGGTTATCGTCAAATCATCGTCGGGTTTGTCCGTAGACGACATGGAACGCGAAGGACTCATCGGCGAGGGAACGGCGCAGATTATGGCGCAACTCGGCGCTGAAAGTTTCACAAACCACAAGGTCATCGGGAATACCTTCCGCTACATTGCCAAAAACAAGATGTTCCGCAACCAATTTGTCAACCCGTTCAAGTATTTCAACATCACGCTGCTGCGCCTGCTGAAGGTGCCGGAACGGTTGAGCCGGCGCTTCCCTCTGATGACAAACGGCATCGCCCTCAACCGCGGGAATGTGTATTTCTACCGCACGCCTTATTATTCGCTTTCAACCGCCGTCGCGCAGGCTGTCGACGCCTGCGGCGCGCAGGGGCATATCTGGACGGCTAACCTCGCGCCGGATTTGACGCTTTACACCACGCAGCCGGCCAGGGACGACAGCAGCGACAAGAAACACAGCGCATCGCCGGGCTACTGGGTCGGCAACGGCCGGCAGCCGATGAGCGCGCAGGATGAAAGCGTCAACATCACGATTTATAAACTGCCGAAAAAAAAGCGGCTGCTTGAGTTTCGCATCGCGGATATGACCCACGCGTATGTGCCCAAGAGCCGGTACGACCGGCTCGAAATCGAGGGCGGCAGAATGTTCGGCCAAAGGGACCGCGTTCTCGTCGCGATGATAACCGACGGGGAACTTTCATACCGGCCTTATGAAGCGGCGGGTGCCAAGGCTGTGCGGTACGAAAAGCCTGCCGGCAGCCCGGAGGACGGCGCGGGCTGCGAGTTCGACCTCGTCCGGCTCGGCGGCGAATACCACGCGTATGTCACCGAACTTTCGGACACGGACCATGAGAGTTTTGAGGCGTTTAAAGAACGCATCACGAAAAACGCCCCGGTCTTTGGGAAGGGCACGGTGACATATTCCTCAAAGGGCAAAACCTATCAAGTCGGCTACGACAAGACGTTTCTGATTGACGGGGCGGCGCAGCCTTTGGAATACAAGCGGTTTGACAGCCGGTATTCGGTGGCGGAGAGAAAAGCGGGGCAAATCGTCATTGAGTTCGAAGGGGAAAAACTGCTGCTCGATTATAAGAACAGGCGGCGGGAAGAAGTCCGCTGAATTTTTGGACTGTCAAAGCCATATACATAATCTGCGCGTAATGTGACGGCAAAGCCGAGGGGGTTATGAGGTTGAAAAAAGAGTGTGAAAGAACATACAAAAGTTGGCTTGACGGGGGCTTTCAAAGCGAACAAAGGGAATACACAAAGCCCGTAAAACTCCTTGCCGGCGATGGCACGCTGCTCGCGCCCGGCTGGGCGCGGCGCATGCTGTTCGAGTATGAGCGTGAGAAGTCGGTGCCGTTTCACCGCCTGAAAGAATGGGAGTTCTATCAGATCAACAACGGCCGGTACTTCGTGCAGGTGAACATCGCGAAGATCGCGGTAGGCGGCATGGTTTCCACCGTCCTGATTGATCTGACGTGTCCCGATAAAGGCAAACGCCCCGGCGGGATCATCGTTGAATCCACCGTCATTTTCACCGGCAACAAACACTGGACTCTGCCGGCGAACGGCGACGCTCCGGGAGGCGTGAAATTTTCCGCCAAGGGCATCGGCCGCGCGGATTTTGAGATTGACACACAGAAGAACAGCCGCACCCTGTATTACCGTTCAACGGCAAAAGGAAAGGATGTCGTCAGCCGTTTTCAAATGGACATCCCCGACGGCCACGAGAACATCACCACCGTTCTACCGTTCGCGGGCAAACCCACGCGTTTTTTTATGACGATGAAACAAAACTGCATGCCTTGTTCGGGGACGTTCACTTTCGGCGACGAGGTCTATGAGTTTTCAAAGGACGACAGTTTCTGCTGTGTGGATTGGGGCAGAGTCAACGCGCCGCACCGCCTTGTCTGGTACTGGGGCAACGGTTCAACCTATATCCATGACAAAGACGGCAACAAGCATATATTCGGCTTTGAGATCACTTGGGGCATCGGCGACGAGAGCGTTGCGACGGAAACCTGCCTGTTTTATGACGGCAAGGCGCACAAAATCGGCGCGGTCGATGTGGAGGTATTTCCGAAACCCGACAAGTATATGAACCCGTGGCGCTTTCTCTCGCAGGACGGCCGGTTTGACATGACCATGACGCCGGTGTATGACCATCACACCGACTTAAACCTCCTGGTTCTGCGCATGAACTGCCACCAGGTGCACGGCCGTTGGAACGGGACGGTTATTCTTGACGACGGCACAAAACTTGAGATCCGGGATATGGCCGCGTTTTGCGAATACTGCGAAAACAAATGGTAGACAACTGTTTTTCGGCGACCATCAGCCGGGCGATGATTTCGTTCTTTGCCCGCGGGACATACCCGAAACTTTCAGCCTCAAACTCACGTTCGTGCTAATCTAATCCCCTTTGATCTTCTCACCACTTCGAATTGGAGTTCCAAGATGCCCGCAATACATATGGACTAATTCGTGAAGTATTGTTGCTAATCCAGTTTCTTTGGACGAGATCTATTGACACCATATCAAAGAGCCAAGAGACCTTCCTAAAAAGGAAGGTCTCTTGGCTCTTTGAACATGAATTCTTATTATATATGATTAATGGAGGTCATATATCTTATTGAATTTATGTACCTAAATTAAGTGATCCGCCGGCGAGCAGTGCTTGCTGCCCACTTCCGACAACATTGCTACTGTATCTTATGCGTCGCCTTTCAGTACCACCTTGATGGCGTTGTCGCGGCGTTCTTCAAAGATGTCATACCCTTCGGCCACCTGAGACAACGGTAAGGTATGGGTGATAAGGGGTTTCATATTGAGTTTTCCTTCCTTGATCAGGTCGATCAACTCGGGTATACGATTAGCATTCACTAAACCCATCTTGATGGCGATATTTTTTATCCATAGTTTATTCATCTCAACTATCTGGGGCTTTTCAAATACGCCGATCAGAGAAACGGTTCCGCCTGCCCTAACACCACTAATAGCGCCTTTGAAGGTGGGCTCAAAACCATTGGCTTCGATGGTAACATCAGCACCGCGGCCACCGGTCATGTCCTTCAGGGCCTGCACAACATCAACCTTTTGGGGATTCAGCGCGTAATCAGCCCATCCATTTTTCTTGGCAACTTCAAGTCTTGAATCATCTATATCAACTGCCACGATCCTGGCCGGTCCCCATAAACGGGCAGTGGCCATTGCACACATGCCGACCGGGCCGGAGCCGAATACTGCCACCGTATCTCCCGGTTGGATGTTGCCGTTTTCGGCACCAAAATATCCGGTAGAAAGAATATCGCCAACGAACAAGACATCTTCATCGGTTAAACTGTCTGGAATAATATACATTCCGGAATCAGCATAAGGTACTCTGACGTAATCAGCCTGGCAGCCATCAATCATATAGCCGAATATCCAGCTGCCTGTGGTGCACTGTGAATATATGCCCCGGCGGCAATAGTAGCAGTCCATACACTGGGTAACACAAGAAACCGCGACCTTATCGCCTTTTTTAAACTTATTTACAGACGATCCGACTTCTTCCACTATTCCGCAGAACTCGTGGCCGATTATCCTGCCCGGCTCGACTTCGGGCATCCCGCCGTGGCGGATGTGTTTGTCTGTGCCGCAGATGGTGGAGGTAGTGACCTTAACAATAGCGTCGGTAGGTTTGAGGATGGTCGGCTTAGGTACTTGATCTAAGCTCATCTTTTCTGGACCGTGATAAACAAATGCTTTCATAGTGTTTGCCATTACATTAAACCTCCTAAATTTAAATAGAGCCGTTTTCTTAAGAATGCATGGGTATGCTTCCAAGGAGTGCCAATTGTGGTTTTGATCATCCCCCTCTCCCATAATAAAAGACTATAGTTTTTGAAAGCTCCCTCTCGGGATCAAAAAACAATGGTCTATCTTGGAGCAACCCGCTATATCTGGTATTATCGACTCCCTTGCCCAACTTGGCCTTGAAATATATGTTGCTGCAGCCGTTCTATATATATTTTCTACAGCAAAAAATAAAATACCAAGTATTTGGTATTTTATTGAGCAACCAGATCGGTTTCCTTTAATCCACCCGAAATTTTTTTAATTACCCTATGTCCATTTGTATTATAAAAGTTATATTTTACCGTGTCAATAGTTTTTGATCCTAACCATTTTTCTATTCAACTTTGCTTTTGCAGAGTAGTGTCAGCCGTCACGCTGGCGCGTGCCACCTCTCCTGACGCAGGAGAGGCAAATCGGATGTTTATATCTCAACTTGCTGATCGGACTGTTCCGAAATTTTGGCCTCGGTCAATTTGCGCCGCTCATACAGTTCCGTGTACATGCGCGTCCTTTTCTCCCCCGCCAGGTCATAGAAAAACTTCGGCACGATGCCGATGATGCCGGTGACGACCGGCAGCAGCACGCTCATGGCGAACAGGCCGTATTTGGTCGACTCGGACTGCTTGCCGAAACCGGCGGACAGGTCGTAGCCGATGGATCTCAGTATAATCGACTGCAGCGAACCGGTCACACTCCGGACAAGCTTGACGAAAAAGCTTTTCGCCGCGATGGTCATGCCCTCGGTGCGGTAGCCGTTTTTCCATTCGCAATAGTCCATGGCCTCGTTGAACAATTCCTTCGGGATAACTTTTTTTACGCCCCAGGTGGAAAGCCATAATCCCTCTTTGATGATGAGGAAAGGAATCATGAACCCCGCTTTTCGGAAAAGGCCGTTCTTCCCCTTCCCGCCGACGGAACCGACAAGAAACACGATAACGGCGAGCAGGTCGCCGAAATGGGCGCCGAATATCCAAAGGGACTTAGTGGAGAAGCGTTTTCGGGCCCAGGTGACATAGGAAAAACTGACGAAAGACATCGGCGCGCCCAAAACTCGGACCGCGTTTTTGATGGACGCGGAACCGAGGACGTCAATATAGTAATTGTCCATCCCCGCGCTGATGGAAAAGGCGCCGAAGAAGTCGGACAGCATGATCATCAGCATCGGACGGTTGTTGAGAATGGACTTCATCCCGGCTTTGATATCCGGGCGCTCGACGGACTGCATGACCCGTTCTTTGGCGACGAAAAAGAAAAGCAGCGCCATGATGCCGCTGACGACCGTCGTCAAAACACCCATGGTCACATAGACGCTTTTCATGCTCGTTTTTATCACATTGTGATTGACAAAGTCGATCAGGATGCCCATTGTAATTTCGGGGAAGTTCTCCCATATCTGCGAAATAACCTCCGCCTTGGTAATGAGGCTGACGCGCTCGTTCGGGCTCGGCGTGATGGTGGACAGCAGCCCGGTTTCGGACACCGCCCGGAAAGTGCCCCCGCCCTCGCGGACAAGCGCCAGCAACAGCCAATAGATAAACTTGCCCATGTCTTTCGGGTCCGTGCCAAAAAAGAGAGGCGACATCCAGTAAAGGCAGGTGCCGACGGTGGCCGGAACGGCAAAAGCGATCAGATACGGTTTAAACTTGCCCCAGCGTGTTCTTGTTTTGTCGACGATCACGCCGATGAATGTGTCGTTGATAACATCCCAAATACCGTTGATAACGCCGATGAGCGTTAAACGGAACAGGTCGATTTTCAGCACATCGAGCACGAACCGCGTCGCGTAGTGGTCGATGTTGAAACTTTTGGAAGAATCGAACAGGACATACGACGACGTTTCAAGGCTGCCCACATAGCGCCTGTCGTTTAACCGGATATCGGCCGTGCCGGTCGGCATTGTATCACCACACTCAAAAATTTATGCAATTATTTTACTATAAACACGTGCGATTATTATTACAATAGTTAATATTAACAGGTTATCCCGCCATAAAAGAACGGCCGGAACACCCGTTCCGGCCGCAAAGCGTTTGATTATTTGATGACTTCGGTTCTCGCCTTATAGTGCGTATGCAGAAGGTGGTGGGATTTCTCGCCGAGCGGCTCTTTGAGATACTCTTTGTAGAGTTGGTTGACGGCCCTGTTTTCGTGGGATTTGCGGATGGGCAGCACCTTGTCGGTCTTATAGACGGCGTCAAGGCGTTTTTCCATCTTCGCGCGGTTTTTGATCGGGTTGCCACCGCCGCCGATGCAGCCGCCGGGGCAGGCCATGATCTCGATGAAGTGATAGTCGGCTTTGCCTTCGCGAATGGCGTTCATCAACTTGCGGGCGTTGCCGAGGCCGCTGGCCACCGCGACGCGGACTTCCGTCCCGGCGAGGTTGACCGACGCGGATTTGATGCCGTCAAGGCCGCGGACGGCCTCAAAATCGATATTCTCGAGCGTTTCGCCCGTCACGACTTCGTACACGGTGCGAAGCGCCGCTTCCATAACGCCGCCGGTCGCGCCGAAGATTTCGCCCGCGCCCGAGCCGAGGCCGAACGGGATGTCGAAATCGGTTTCCGGCAGATTGGCGAAGTCAATACCCGCCGCTTTGATCATCTTGGCCAGTTCCTGGACCGTCAGCACGACGTCCACATCGGGACCCGCGTCGGTGCTTTGCAGTTCGGGGCGCTTGCACTCGTATTTCTTCGCGGTGCAGGGCATAATCGACACGCTGAACAACTCTTTCGGGTCAATACCGTATTTGTCGGCGTAATAGGTTTTCAGCAGGGCGCCGAACATCGCCTGCGGGGATTTGCAGGTCGAGAGGTTGGGCAGCAAGTCGGGGTAGAAAGTCTCGCAGAATTTAATCCAGCCCGGGCTGCAGGAGGTGACCATCGGCAGCACGCCGCCCTTATTCAGGCGGCCGAGGAGTTCGTTGCCCTCCTCGATGATGGTCAGGTCGGCGGTGAAGTCGGTGTCGAACACGGTTTCAATACCCAGGCGTTTCATCGCGGTGACCAAACGGCCCGTGCTAACCACGCCGGGGTTTTCACCGAGGGCTTCGGCGAGAGTGATACGGACGGCCGGGGCCACCTGGCCGACAACTTTTTTGCCGGCGGCGACGGCGTCGCGCACTTTATCGGTGTCGTCTTTGACGATCAGGGCGCCGACCGGGCAGGCCTGAACGCATTGGCCGCAGTTGATGCAGGGGGACTCGGCGAGATCCTGCCCGTAAGCGGGCTCGACGACGCTTTCAAAACTGCGGTTGCTCTTGGCGAGGGCGTGGACAGTCTGCACCTCGGAGCACGCATATACGCAGCGCTGACAGACGATGCATTTGGAGGTGTCGCGGACCAGAGACGGCGAGGAGATGTCCTTTTTGCCTTCGTTGCGGACGGCCAGCGGGAAACGCAGGTCGTCGGTGAAGTTCATCTCGGCGGCGACAGTCTGCAGCTCGCAGTTGCCGTTGCGGTAGCACTTCAAGCAGTCTTGCGGGTGGTGGGCCAGGATGAGCTCGAGGATATTGCGGCGGGCCCGGCGCACGCCCGGTGTGTTGGTGGTCACGACCATACCGTCGCTGACGGGATAGCTGCAGGCGGGCTGCAAAACGCGGGCGCCGTTAACCTCGACGACGCAGATGCGGCAGTTGGCTTTCACGGCTTGGTCGGGGTGATGGCACAGGGTCGGTATTTTAATGTTTACGAGTTTGGCGGCCTGCAAGATCGTGGTGCCGGCCGGCACTTCGACGGTCAGGCCGTCAATCATCACTTTCGGCATCAGGAAACCCTCCTTTCGGCTTTGGGAATACACGCGAGAAATTCGTCGCGGAAGTTCGCGATGCCGGTCACTACGGCTGTGGGAGACGTCTGGCCCAAGCCGCACAGGGAGGCGCGGACCATCGTTTCGGACAGGTCAAGCATCGTGTCCAGGTCCTCTTCCTTGGCGGTTCCTTCCAGGAATTTGCCCACCAGTTCATACAAACGCATGTTGCCTTCGCGGCAGGGGGTGCATTTGCCGCAGGATTCGTGGACAAAGAACGAAAGCATGTTGTGGATGATTTCGACCATGTTGACGGAATCGTCCATCACGAGAATCGCGCCGGAGCCCAGGGACGCGCCGTTTTTCTGGCAGGTTTCGATATCCATGCCGATATCGATTTGGTCCGCGCGGTGATGCAGCCCGAGGTGCCGCCCGTCTGAACGGCTTTCAGCTGGCGGCCTTCGGCCACGCCGCCGCCGACTTCTTCGATGAGCGTTTTGAGGTTGACGCCGAACGGGAACTCGTAGACACCGGGGTTCGCGACGTTGCCGCAAAGGGTGAACACTTTCGTGCCGGAGCAAGTCGGTGTCCCGATGGCCTTGAACCACGCCGCGCCGTTGACAAGAATAGGCGGCAGGTTCGCGAGCGTTTCGACGTTTAGAACGAGGGAGGGTTTGCCCCAAAGCCCGGCGACGCCGGGGAACGGGGGTTTGTAGCGCGGCTCGCCGCGCTGGCCTTCAATGGACTCTATCAACGCCGTTTCTTCACCGCAGATGTACGCGCCGGCGCCGGAACGGATTTCGATGTCGAAACTGAAGGAACCGCCCATGATGTTTTTGCCGAGATACCCTTTGGCGCGGGCGTCCGCGAGGGCTTCTTCCAACAACGAGAAAAGATACGGGTATTCGGCCCGCAGATATATGTAGCCATAATCCGCCCCGACGGCCGCGCCCGCTATCGCCATACCCTCAAAAAGAATGTTCGGGTCGTTTTTCATAATGGTCAGGTCTTTGCTGGTGCCGGGTTCACCCTCGTCGGCGTTGCACACGATGTATTTTTTATCGGCTGGTGTATTCTTTACGAACGTCATTTTCGTGCCGGTGGGGAAGCCCGCGCCGCCGCGGCCGCGCAAACCCGACTCTTTAATCATGCCGATAATCTCGTCGGCCGGGATGCCGACGGCTTTTTTCAGGCCTTCGTATCCGCCCCGCGCGGCATACTCTTCGGCTTTCACGGGGTTGATTTTGCCCGCGTTGCGCAAGACTACGCGCGTTTCCTGAATCATTCCTTCACATCCTCTCACTGTTTGTATCCACGGATAATGCCGACGGCGTTTTTGGGTGTCAGTTTGCTGTAAATGTCGTCGTTGATCATCATGGAGGGGGAATCGGAGCAAATGCCCAAGCATTCGCAGGTTTCCAGCGTAAACAGGCCGTCGGGCGTCGTTTCGCCGAACTCGATGCCAAGTTCTTCGCTCATTGCTTTCATGACTTCCGCCGAACCACGGACATGGCACGGCGAACTTCTGCACATACGAATGACGTATTTGCCGCGCTGTTCGGTGGAAATCACCGAATAGAAAGACGCCACGCCGAAGATTTTCGACAGGGGGATGTCCATCGCTTCGCCTATAACGGCCGCGACGTCCTTGGAAATGGAACTGTGTCCCACGGCGTCCTGCGCCTTTTTAATGACTTCGATGAGCATGTCCTCCCGGCCTTTGAACGGCAGAGCCATCTCTCTGACCTTGGCGAGGATCGCCGGGTCCGCGGCCTTCGCCGAAGCGGGGCTTTTCGTTTTTGTCATACCTGCACCTCCATAAAAATAAAGCGCCTGTGGCTAACCATAAGCTGTAGGTTGCCAGTTTATTTATAATATACGGAGGGACTGTTCGTCAATACAAATTTAGCAAATTCGGGATTATAAGGTATTTTCACATTAAGTGACAAATTTACCGAATATTTTTTATATATTTCGACTTGTATCTTCCCTGTTTTGAAAGCCGCGCGCAAACGCGGCAACAAAAAAACGGGTTGCCGGCAACCCGTTTCTTTAAAGTTTCAGTTTTCATTCGGCTGCGCGTCGGACGGCCGGTTTCTGACATAGTCGAGCACCTTTTGCGAGAGTTCTCCGTAAAGTTTATATCTGTTCCGAAACACAATAAAAGATAGAGCGATCAGTATCGGCGGAACGACAAACATGATAAAGGAAATGGTGTTTTTGGCCAGGGCGGCCTGCTCAGGCAGCGAGCCGTCATAACGCGAAACTTTCAGGCCGAGAGCGATGATGACAGCCTGTATTGTATAAGCGATTTTTTGCAAAAAGCCTTTCATGGAAAACACAATGGATTCAGAACGGCAGCCGAGGCGGTACTCTCCGTAATCGACGATATCCGCGAGCATGGCTGTCTGGGAGACAAACATGCAGCCGACGCCGATACAGCCGATGAAGCAAAACAGCACGATCATCGGGAAAATCCCGAGCCCATGCCCGAAAAGGAGCATGCCGATATACCCGGTGAAAGCGAAAGCCATGGCTATCTGAATCACCGTCCGTCTGGTGAACCGTTTCGTAAGAACGGGCAGCATAAACAGGCCGATCGCCTGGCCGGCTCCGCCGACCGCGCCGAAAGAGGCAAGCAGTTCTTTGTTGCCCATCACATTATCGAAATAGTAAATACCCATGGCGCTGGTGATATACCAGCCGGTGTTGAACAAGATGGCGACGGCCATAAAAACGAGCAGTTGGTCGTTGGCGGCGATGGTTTTAATCGCGTCTTTGAGCGTGAATTTTTCGGCGGGCGGAACAGCCCCGCGTTCTTTGGTCGTCGTGACGGTCACCAGCGCGCCGGCAATTAAAACGATGCCGCAGATAAACGCCCATCGGCTGAAACCGGCGCTTTCGCTGCCTTTGCCGAGCAGGCCGACCATTTTGACGGTCATAATGGTGATGATGATCTGGCCGGCGCCGGAGAAAAAGCGCGGGATGGCGGAAACGACATTTCGTTTCTGAGGGTCGTTGGTCAGGGCGGGAACCATTGACCAATAGGGAATATCGGCCAGGGTATTGGACATATCCCACAGGAAATACATCGCCGCCACATAGACATACAAACCGGCGTTGAACTTGCCCGGCGCCAGGGTGAAACCGGGGTTGGTGAATAAAAGGGTCAGCACCGCCGCGTTGAGAATCGCGCCCGTCAGAATCCATGGGCGGAATTTGCCGAAGCGGGATTTCGTGTTGTCGACGATGGTCCCCATCATCGGGTCATTGATACCGTCCCAAATCCGGCCGATGGGCGGAATGATCAACAAAAAGGTGGCGTTGATAAAAAGGACGTCGGTGAGGTATTTCGTCAGGAAGGAGTTGAACAACCCATAGCTCAAATCCATTCCCACCGCGCCGACGCCGAAGCCGAGGTATTTTAAAAACCAGAGTTTGCTTTCTTTTTGACCGTTCTTCACGCTTTCACGCAATCCCCTTTCCGCTGCCGGCATACGCATAAAATCACCCGGCGGCTAACACCGCCGCCCGAATGTTGCGTACGCCAAATCGGGGTAATCCGTCATGATCGCGTCCGCGCCGTTGTCACAGAGTTTGCGCATATCCTCCGCCCGGTTCACCGTCCAATACTGCACCGCGATGTCGTGTTTATGGGCGTAATTGATGAGTTCGCGTGTGCCTAAGTTGATGATTTCGGCGCCCCACGGCTTGCGGTAGACGCCGTAAGGAATCTGAAGCAGCGAATAGTTGACCCGACCGAGTTCGGCGCCCGAACGGCATTTATAATAAAACGCGAGAACCTCGGCTGGGCTCGCCGAGCGCGTCATGCCGGGGCAGCAGGCATCGTAATGCTTCGTGACGGAGGCGTTGAAACTCGCCGCGATGACCCGGTCGTAAAGGTCCCTTTCGCCAAGGATCCGGTACAGCCTGTCGGCGGCTTTGCCGCCGAGTTCTCCCCTGTTCTTCACATCGATGCTGAAATAGTATTTCTTTTTGCCGTTTGCCGAAACGAAGTCGAGAATTTCATCGAGCTTATGAACGCGCAGGGTGTCGGGAATGTTGCCGCCGCGCAGGCCCCGGTAAGGGTACTCGCCGTCGAGTTCGAAATGTTCCCCGAGGTTTAAAACCTTCAACTGCTCGAGCGCGCATTCTTCCGGCCTCACGTCCTTGCGGCCGAACACCTCTTCCGAATTGCTCGTCGCGTCGTAGGTGTTGTTGTGCAAAACAACAAGTTCGCCGTCGAGTGTCATATGGACATCGAGCTCAAACAGGTCGATATCAAATTCCGGCGAGTTCAGGCAAAGCCCGAACGCCATGAGCGTATTTTCCGGCACGATGCCCGCCCCCGAGCGGTGGGCGGAAACCAACGGCCGGCCATAAGGGGTTATGTACGGGTTTTTCGCGTTTTCATTGAAAAGAATGGGTGCCGAGGCGTCGTCCTTCGACGCGGTCGCTATGACCTTCAGCGGTGTCAATATGTTCGGAAATTTCATGGCGTTTCCCTTTCAGCCGCCCGAGAATACACCGAGCGGCTTTTTGATTATACAGGAAAACGGATGAAAAAACAACTTTTTCGGGGTACCGGGTCATCTCGCAAGGTTCTTGATGAAATCGGCGCTGTCCTTGTCGTACATGGACGCTTTGACAAGGACAGCCGTTTTGTTGTCGAGCAAAGGCAGAAGTTTTTCGGCGGCTTCGTTGACATCGGCGAACGCGTACGCTTCATTGAAACCCGGCGCCGACACGATTTCCCCGGCGTGTTCGCCGTAAGCGAGCAGGGTGTCGGGCCGGTGAGCCGCGGCCGTTTCGCCGATCTGCCGGTGTATTTCAGCGGCGTTGTCGCCGAGCAAAGACACACAACCGAGAACGACGATCTTTCTTTTATTCTTTGCCAATTCGTCAAATGTCTTTAACGCGGCATCGATGGATGTCGGGTTGGAGCTCCAGGTGTCGTTGACGACCGTCGCGCCGCGCAAGCCTTGAAAGACTTCCATGTGGCCGGTCAGGTTTTGAAAACCGCGCAGCCGGCGCAGAGCGTCTTTGATTTTGCCGCCCGCTTGATTTGCCGCCGCGATGGCGGCGAGGGCATTGCTGACCTGGTGCTCACCGTAACCGGGCACAAAGGCAGGGTAACTCAGGCCTTTGCGAATCAGCGAAAAGGCCATGCCGCCGGGCGCGTACCGGACGTTTTTGGCCCGGTAGTCGGCGCCGGAATGAATGCCGAAACGCAGGACCCTGCCGCGATAGGCGTCAAGCGGTATTTTCTTTGTGTTTTCATCGTCGGCATTGAGGATGAGCGTTCCCTCGTTTTGCAGGCCTTCAAGCATTTCGCCCTTCGCTTTGATGTATTCCTCCACCGTTTTGCACCGGTCAAGGTGATCGACGCCGATATTGGTGATGACGCCGATGGTTGGTTTGAAATAGCGGCAATGCGTGGCAAGCAGGCCGGGCCCGCCGACCGGAGTTTCAAACACGGCAGCGCCGGTCTCTTTCGTCACTTCGAGCAGGTAGGCCAGGTTCCTCTGGAACGCGTTGCAACTCCGGCTTGTCGACACGACGGGGTATTTCTCCTCAAGGATATAGGCGGTCATGTCTTTTGTCGTGGTTTTGCCGCAGGTGCCGGTCACGGCGATGACGGGGATGTCGAAACGGCCGCGGATATAGTCGACGAATCGCCGGTAGGAACGGTCCATGTCCCCGACCTCGACGAGCGCATGGCCCTCAAACGGATCCTTCGATTCTTTTCCGCGCTGCCTGACGATAATCAGCGGTTTGAAATCGTCAAGGTTTTTTCTGTCTTCCCGGCTCATTAAAAACTTCAAAAACAAAGCGGTATAAGGCTCTGTGACATAAACGGCGTAATCCGTGACCGTGTTGACAGCCATTCCTTCGGGCGCCGAAACCGCTTCGCCTTCGACGATGGCGAGAAATTCCGAAAAGCTGAACAGCGGCTCTTTATCCCCCATAGGGCTGACACTCTCCGTGGTATTATTCATTCGCGGACAAACTCCGCGCCTAATGAAGTATATGCCGGTCCGGTTATTTTTGACATCGTTCATAACGGCGTTTTCTTGCGCCGCACATCGAATCATGATAGTATGTGTTTATAAAAACAGCGGGAGGCGGCCTTATGTGCGGCAGGTATTACATCGATTCGGACAGGCGGGACGACATGATTCGCGAGGTGCTCGAAAGCGTCGAAACGAAATATGAAAACACGCCCGCGCTTCAAAAAATGAAGACGGGCGAGGTTTTTCCGACCGATACGGTGCCGGTCATCACGCAGAGCGAACCGGTTTTAATGGAATGGGGTTTCATGCGTTTTGACGGCAAAGGCCGGGTTATCAACGCGCGGCTCGAAACCGCCGATGAAAAGCCGATGTTTCGCGGGTCTTACGCTGGGCGGCGCTGCCTTATCCCCGCGAGTTATTATTTTGAGTGGGAGAAGACGCCGCAGGGCAAACAAAAATACGCGATCGGCCTTGACACGCCGGCTTATATGGCCGGTCTCTACAGAATCGAAACCGCGGGCGCGCTGCCGCTGTTCGTCATTCTCACCCGCCCCGCCGCGGAAAGCATCGCATTTATCCATGACCGCATGCCGGTTGTTTTCGACAACGAAGCCGCTTGCCGATGGTTGAACGGCGGCCGCTCCCCCGCCGAGGTGCTGGCGGATTCGGCCGGGGAGATGAACTATAGGGTGGTTTAGAGGTTGGGGTTCTTTGGCAGCCGGGCATATCAAAAACGAACGGAACGGTTCCCTTTTTCAGGAACCGTTCCGTGTTTTTTAACGATGTCAGCTGGCCAGGCCGGTGGTTTGATCGATTTCCATAAGCCAGTTTTCGTAATTGTTGATAATGTCGGCGTCGATGGAGTCGACGCGACCGTCGAGGTTCAAGTCGCCGGCAAGATAAAAATACCTTTCGGCAACCGGGTCCCAGTTGAGTATCCAGTTTTGAACAAGGGTGCCGGTATCCGCATCGAGAGCGTTGATCATACCGTCGCCGTTGAGATCGCCGTAAACAACAATGGTATAGGTTTCGACAACCTCGCCGGTCCGGTCGTTGATGAGTTCGACTTTCGTGCCGGTGCCGATGCTGCCGTTGTAAGTCGTGTATTCAAGCCGGCCGTTTTCGCTGACGCTGACAAACCGGGACTCGAAATCGGCTATGGTCAGGCCTTTTGCGAGGCCGGTAATTATGCCGGTGTTACTATTTATGATTGTGGTTGAGCCGTTATCCGCTTCAATGGTCGGGTTTTCGCTCCACACCGCGAAAAGCGTCGCGTCACAGTCACCGATGACATATTCCCCGAGCGGGACTTCCGCGTCGGGTGTTTCACCCCAGCCCGCGAAGGAATAACCGGTTTTTTTAAGGCCACTGCCGCCGGGCAGCGCGAGAGACGAGGCGTAAGAGGCCATTTGCGGCGCGGGAACTGTCCCGCTGCCTCCATTGGCGTCAAAGGCGACGGTGTAGCTGTTGATACTCCAGATCGCGTAGAACGTTACCACGGCGCCGTGTTCCGTTAAAATGTTAAGCACATCCTGAGCGTCCGTATAAGACGGCGCGGTGGCCGACGCGTCGGCAGACCAGCCCAAAAAACTGTGCCCTGTTTTTGTAAAACCATTGGGAGTCAGCGGTGAGGCGGTGCCGTAGACATGGTAGGAATCGACCGTCATACCGGCTGTATTCGCGTTGCCGTCATAAATCACGGTGTACATATTCGCCACCCATTGCGCGGTGTAAACCGTGTCGCCGGATGGCACCGACAAGGGAACCTCCGGCTGCCAGCCCGCGAAGGTGTAGCCTGTTCTCTCTACTTGCGGGGCTGTCAAGCCGTCGCCGGGCGTCATGGGTACCGGGCCGAACCCACCCGTGCCGCCGTTGGCGTCAAAGGTTATATTGCTGAGGCTTACTATGTTCCACATCGCGAAGAGCACCGTGTCGGCGCTGATTGAAATATTCGCGCCGTCGGCATAGGCCACACCGCTGCCGTCGGCCTTTGTGTTCCAGCCGGCGAACTCATAGCCCTCTCTGACAATGCTTTGGTTCATGTTGAGAGCAACCGGCGTATTCTTGCTGACCAACTGGTTTGCCATTGTTCCGGCGCCGCCGTTGGGTTTAAAAGAAATCATCGCCTTCGTGAGGTCCGACTCGGCACAATATTCGGTGGTGTAAGACCCGTCGATACTCAGTTCATAAACGGAAACACCCGGGTTGTCGTCGTTGTATGCCATGGTCAAGCCGGTGGATTCACCGTAACCGAGGTCGATGCCGTCGGCAGTCGTCATGGTGAACTCGTTTTTGTGGTCATGGCCGAAATAGGCGCCTTTCAGGTTCCCGTAGGAAGCCCAGGATTCATAGAGTGTCTTGCTGCCGTATTGGGCGGACGACCGGTGCGCGGAGGATTCGTAAACGGACAGGTTCGCCGGGCACGGGCCTTCCTTATAGATATCGCCCACCGACGTTGAAGAACAACGGTCCCAGTTAATCATCGAAGGGGTTAAAATGTATTTGTTGCTGCTGAACGGCGAACTTTGCCCCGTAATCCCCGAGGAGTCGACGGTCATTGTCCGGGTGTAAATATCGGGGACGATAATATGCATAAACCAAAGGGAAGGGACATCGGGGTATTCAAGGCTTCGCTGGATATAGTAGTCAACCTGGCTGGTGTAAGGGCAGTCATAGGAACCCGAAGACGCGTTGTCGTTGGAATCCATGAGATAGACCTGGTACGCGGGCGCGCCGCTTGTCTGCCCGTTGGCGTATATCGGGATGACGCCGCTGCCGACGCCGTCGAGCGCCGCGACGTCGTGGTCGATGAAACTATTGCCGCCGTAGGATTTGAAGTAATCGTACTGCTCGGTCAGAGTGCCCGGGTTAGCGATGAGCGGTATGGAGTCGTTGTCATGGTTGCCGAAGGTGACCGCGAATTTCACGTTGGCGGCGATAATCGGGTCGAGAAGCTTTCTTATATGGCTTTGAGCGGTATTTTTTGAAATCATACCCGAGTGGTTGTCACCGGTGAACACAATCAAATCGGGGCTGTACCTCGCGATGGACTTGGTGATAACATTAGTGATCCGGCTGTCGACGCTTGTATTGCACTGCGTGTCAGTCAGCTGCATGACGGTGAACTTGCCGTCCGCGTCGAATTGGAGCGCGCCGGTGAAGGCCGCCGAAGCGGTCGCCGTGTGCCAGGGTATCGCCGCGGCTGCCAAAACGATAGCGAGAACCATGCTGAGTGTTCTTTTCTTCATGTCGTGTTATTCCTCCTTTAATGAAAGCTCGCGGTTAACCCGCCTGACCGGTTGTTTGGTCAATGGCAATAATCCAGTTTTCATAGGCGTTGATAAGGTCGGCGTCAAGGGAGTCGATACGGCCGTCGTCGTTGAGGTCGCCCGCCCGGTAAAAATACTCTTCGGAAACGGGGTCCCATTGCGTTATCCAGTCCTGCACGAGAATGCAGGTATCCGTATCAAGGGCATTGATTATTCCGTCGCCGTTGACATCACCGAAAACGACGATGGTGTAGGTTTCGACAACCGCGCCGGTCGCGTTGTCGATGAGCCTGACTTCCGTGCCGGTGCCGATGCTTCCGCCGAGGGTCGTGTATTCGAGCCTGCCGTTGCCGTTGACATCGACAAACCGGTTTTCAAAATCGGCTTGTGTCATGCCTGTTTCCAAACCGTAGATAAACCCCGCCCCGGTGTCGAAGACCGTCGCGGAACCATCCTGCGCGGTCAGGGCAAGTGTGTTTGACCACACCGCATAGAGGAAGACGGTGCCGTCAACCGCCAAGTTGGTGACGGCAGCGCCGTCGGCAAAAAGCGCCGCGCCGCCCGGCTCGAGGGACCAACCCTCAAAAACACAACCGGTTTTAGAAAACCCGTTGGCGGTTAAATTCCGCGGTATCCCATACACATGTGAGGAACTTTCAGTCGTGCCGGCGTCGGCACCGTTGCCGTCGTATTCAACCGTATAACTGTTGGCGATCCATTTCGCGTAAAGCGTGACGTTGCTTGAGCCCATGATGTAGTCGGCTTCATTGAAGTAGGTTACCGGGCCGGCAGCGGATGTCGCCCAGCCGGCGAATGTGCAGCCGGTCTTATGGAAACCGTTCGATGGCAGAGAGCCGTTTGTACCCCATACTCTGTCCGTGGGCCCGGTCGAGCCGCCGTCGGCGCCGTTGCCGTTAAAGGTCACCGTATGGCTGTTTGTTTGGAACCAGGTTATGTTTTGAAAGAAGGATTCGCCCTCGTCGAGCTCTGTCTCGGAGGGGTCATAATTCCATATCAACTGCTCGGCGCCGCCGGCCGGTGTATAATACACGCTGACCTTCGCGCAGCCCCAGGCGTCCGTACCGACGGGCAAAATGATTTGAAGACACCGTATTTCGCTGCTGGTGGGTGCCGTTACCGTGATGCTGCCCGTGTTGCCGCCGCTTTCGGTGCCGGCTAAATCCGGTGACTGGTACAGCAGCTCCCCCGTGCAGTTGTTGCCGGAATAAACCCTCATATAGACGTTGTCGTACGTGCCGTTGTCCAAACCGTACTGCGTCCCGTTCGGGGTTGTTTCGGCGTAAACGCGCCAGGTTCCGGTCGGCGTCGTCGGGTCAATAACCGGCGCGTTCAGCTCTGCCTCGTCGACAAACTCCGAATCATAGGTTCCGTCGGTATGCAGCTGATAAATACTGACGCCCGGATTGTCGTCATTGTACGCGTAAACGCCAAGGGTTTTATACAGCGTGGTCGATTCCCCATAGCCCAAATCAATGCCGTCGTCGGTGGTCGTGACGAACTCGTTGAGGTGGTCGTGGCCGAAATACGCGCCTTTCAGGTTGCCGTAAGCAACCCAGGATTCGTACAGGGTTTTGCTGCCGTAAGACGGCGAGGAGCGGTGGGCGGCGGACTGATACAAAGACAAATCGCAGCACGCGGGCTTTTCTTTGATAATGTCGGACAAATTGTTCGAGGAACTTCTCTGCCAATTGATTCTTTCGGGGTTGAGCGCCCACGTCGTACCGTTCCAGGAATACCCGGACGACGACGGCAGGAAAGACTCAAAATAAATATCGGGAATGATAACGTGCTGATACCACAGGGACGGAACGTCGGGGTAGGTCTGGCTTCTTTGTATGTAATAGTCGAGCTGGTTGGTGTAGCATCCGTCATAAGAACCGCTGGACGGGTCGCTGCCGGAGTCCATGAGATAAACCTGCCAGGCCGGCGTGCCGCTTGTCTGGCCGTTGGGGTAAATCGGTATCACACCGCTGCCCACGCCGCTCAGGGAAGCGACGTCGTGGTCGATAAAGTTATCCCCGCCCTTGGTTCTGTAATAACTGTATTGGTCGGTTTTGCTCGGAGCGCCCGAACCCTCGTCGTCGTGGTTGCCGAAGGTTACGGCAAATTTGGTGTTCGTCGCCAAAAGCGGGGCGAGGAAGTCATCGACAGAGGACCGGAAGTTAGCCGCGGACGTAATCGTTTCGATGACGTTATCGCCCGTGAAGACGACCAAATCGGGGTGATAGCGGCCGATCGCGTTTCTGATAACGTTGATTATCCTTGATTCGACATCCTGGTTATCCTGAATGTCGGCGATCTGCATGACGGTAAAATCCCCGTTTTCGTCAAACTGCAGCGCGCCGGTAAAAGACGCGTTTGACATCAGGATAGCCGCCGGCAGCATAGACAAAGACAGCGCCAGCGCTAAAAAAGCGCTGAATACACGTTTGAAACTGAACATATCTCATACCCTCCAATACGCAAAGAACATTGATCGCGGTCAAAAAACCTATACTTATGTTTACTTTACAACATTGTTTATAAAATTTGATAATTCTAAGGAAAATATTTAAATAAATCCATCGTTTCTTTGACTTGGCGCACGGCTTGCACGCATTTTCTTCGCGCATTCCCGCTTGAAATACCGCATTTGTTTCGGCTATAATAGACGCAATACAGTCCGCTTTGCCGGCGAAAGGTTGAATCTGATGAAATATAAAAAAACACTGCCTGTGCTGCTCGCATTCTGTATCGTCATCACCGGTGTTGCTGCGCCTTCCGCATCAGCGCAGGCGGAGAACAACACAAACATTACCGTTACAACGCTTGACGGCGGTTCGCAAATCATTGAGGCATCAAACGCCGCAGACGCGTTCGGCTGGCTGGAGAATCACTCCGTGTCAAACGGAGAGGTTGTGCCCGGTGTGGTCGTCGGCGGTATTATGCAGTCCATCACTTACCTGTATAAAACCAACGCAGACGGCGAAAAAGAAGTATTGAAGAGCGAAGACGGCTCCCTGATTATGGAATCGGGCGACATCGCGTTTATGATGGACAACGCGGCGATGAAAAAATCCGTTCTCAAAGAACTCGGCACCATCCTAAAATTCTTTTTAACAGGCAACAACAAAGGCCTTGCCGGCAGCATCGCCAATATCCTCGACGCCGGTCTCGGCGCGCATTATTTCAATCCCGACGGCACAAGAGCCGCCAAAGACATTATTTTCGAGGTGGAGGAATACGATTATTCCCTGGCGGTTGCCGCGACAAAGGAAAACTCCCTGTACAAATACAAACAGGATGGCTCCTATAAATACAGCGGCGGCGGACCGACACAGCTCGGGTATATCACCAGCCAGATTGACATGAAGGAATACTGCGAACTCGTCGGGTATGAAAATGTCTATTACTTTTCCTACGAATCGTTCGGCGACACCTACGATATCGCGCGCAGGCTCAACGATTATATCGAGCATGTGGTTAAGGCGCAGACCGGCGCCGAAAAAGTAAACCTTGTTTTCATCAGCCTGGGCGGCACCATCAGCACCGCGTACTTTGACCTTTACGCCCGCACGGAGGAAATGGACGAAATCAACAAGGTGGTTTTCGCGAACTCGGCCGTCGACGGTTCCTATCTGCTCAGTGACATCCTCAACCGCAACTTCAACCTGTACAATAAGGACTATATCTGCACCGAACTGCTGCCCGAACTGTTCACCATGCGGTATGAGATGTCCAAAACCTATGAGTGGGCGGGGTGGCTTGCCGGCATCTTCCTGCGCGCGCTCCCGGAAAAATGGTTTTTCAAACTCGTTGACAGCGCCGCGGAGGGGATGAAAGAATCGGTCTGCAAAAATCTGGTCGCCAACTGCCCGACAATGTGGTCGCTCGTGCCGAACGCCGAATACGCTGAACTCGCGGCGGAATATCTCGCGGACCCGGCGCACTCCGCTCTCAAGGAAAAGACCGACCGATTTTACCGGGCACAAAGCGCGAATAGCGCCACTTTCCCGTGGATTATCGAAAACACGGACACCAAGATTTTCGCGGTCTGCGGCTACGGGCTCAACCTGCCCTCCCCCGCCGGTTCCCATTTTATGTCGTCCGACTTTGTCATCCACGCCTCCTCCCAGTCCCTTGGCGGAACTTTCGCGGACGCAGGCAAAACACTTTCGGCCGAATACCTTGCCGGAGTCCGGGATATGAGTTATGTCTCTCCGGACAAATCGGCGGATTTGAGCACCAGCTGCATCCGGGACTATGTCTGGCTGATTAAAGGGCAGAGCCACCTGGACCTGCAGGCCGGGCTCGACAGCATAATTCACATGTGCGTGCAAATCGCGTATGACGACCGTATCACCGACGCGCGCGTCAATAACGGCGGGTTTCCTCAGTTCAACGAATACCGGGACACCAAAGCCATCCGGAAAATGCTCGGCACGGCGTTTAACAACGGCGAATTTATCGCGGAGCACCCGATGACGGACGAAGTCTCCGCCAGATTTTATGCGCTCCGGGACGAGGCAAACGCGCTGCTAAACGAAAAGGTTTGGGACGCGGCGGCAACCGACGAGTTGTCTTACCGTATGGCGGATTTTCTGAAAGGACATTTTGGCATTACCGGCGACTGGACAACCTCCCGGCAGGCAAAAACAAACTCAGCCGCGGCGGATATTTTCCGGCGGCTTAACAGACTGGTTGATATGATTTTTTGATGATATTCACTGTATCCGGCCGCGTATAAAAAACCGCCCAGCATATGGACGGTTTTTTATTATTCCGTTTATTTTATTCGTTAATCACCGAGCGCTAAACCTTGAAGAGCGGAAAGTATTTTTGACTGTTGAACGACAAAGTAGAATATGTTCTCGACAAAATGAAGAATGTAACCGAAATCGAAGAACGGGAAATCCTGCGCGGAGGGAGCGCCGTCGTATTGAAGAACGAACGGCTGCGAATAGAGAATACCGCCCTCGCCCCATATTTCCGCCCGGACATAACTGCCGATTTGGTCAGCGCAGTCGTCGAGGTCTATTTTACCGCCGACACCGATGACTTCGCCGTCGGCAATCCAGTGAATCGTTTTGCTGTTTTCAGCGGTGATGGCAATGGTATCTTCCCGCTCGTCAACGACGATGCTTGTCACCTTCGGCTGAACGATGCCGCTTTCGGCGGACCACTCGCTGCCAAGCACAAGACCCGTTTCAGCTTCAAGCCGCGCGACTTCTTTGGGGTTTTTGATGTTGCGGCTGCCGGCGAAAAAGGCGCCCGTTTCCATGCATTCGCGGAGATTCTCCACGGTGTTTGACGGCATGACCATGATCTCCCAATTGGTGTCGATAGCGGAGAGGTTGTGTGCGTCGCTGTTGCCGAAGGCGAAAATACTGCGGCCATGGGGGATGACATTGGCCAGAAGGATGTCCCAAAGTTTGCGGTCGTTTTTGGTTCGGCTGTCATTCTTGTTGATAAACTCCATGCCGACGCAACTTCTGTAGTTGAGAAGAAGGTTGGTGTATTTCTTAATAATGTAGTTGTAATGCGGGTCCGCGATGTCATAGGCGTCATCGGGGCTGTCTTCTTTGGCGCCCGTGTATTCGCCGGGATGGTTGATAACGCTCAAGCCACCGGCCTCCTCGACGCTTTTGAGGATGTGGTCATAGTAGCTTGTGCCGCCAAGGTAGCCATCGTTGACATCGGCGAAGAAACTATTGACGTGTGTGTTGTTGAACGCCGCGGCGTTGTGTTCGATACCAAACGGAACCCTTAACATTCCCCGGCCGCCCCGGTCCGTGCCGGCGCTGATTCGCTCGTAACGCTCCTGTGTCAGGGGGGTCGGTTTCGCGCCGAAGGTGTCAATGTTCATGGCAAAGGTAATAAAGGGGTTTGTGTTGATTTCGGTCCAGCTTCTGTCGACCGTGGCGTGGTCGGTCATGGCGAGGATGTCGTAACCGAGTTCGTAATGGCGCTCGATCATCGCGTTGAAATCATCCCGGCCGTCGCTGACGATGGAGTGGGTATGCAGGTTGGATTTGTACTGGCCGTATGTATCCCAATTGACGGCGGCATAGGGGCTGACAATGGTGTAATCGACACCGCCGGCCGCTCCCGCGGAAAACGGCAGAACCGCCGCGGCTATAAGCAACGCCATAAAGACCGCCATCGATTTTCGCCATGTGATTTTCATGAAATAACCTCCCTTTATTCAGTTGAAACTGTTTTTATTATAGTCTTTCGCCGCGTTTAGTTCAATCGAGTGGATCTTTTTCGTAGTAATGCACAAATATCCCCGGCATTTTTTGTGCAATAATCAGCCGTCGTTCCAACCGTAACGGCCTTTCATTTCGACAAATGTGACGGGGTACAAGGTTTCTTCGCCGAGAGTTCCGTCTTCCAGCCTGATAACCGCCTTCAACAGCTGCATTCCCCTCGGGCCGACCGGAACAATCATTTTGCCGCCGGCCGCGAGTTGGCCGGCGAGCTCTTCGGGCAGGGCGCCCGCGGCGGCGGTAACGATAACCCGGTCATAGGGGGCGTGTTCCCGCCAGCCGAGGCTGCCGTCGCCGACTTTGAAAAAGACATTGGCGTACCCCAGGGAACGCAGCCTGTCTTCGGCCTTCGCGGAAAGTTCGGCGATGAGTTCGACGGTATAAACGCTGCCCGCGAATTCGGCCAGGAAAGCGGTCTGGTAACCGGAGCCCGTCCCGATTTCGAGCACGCGGCAGTTTTTGTCGAGGGCGAGGGCGCGGGTCATATCGAGAACAAGGGAAGGCTGGGAGATGGTCTGCCCGCAGCCGATGGGCAGTGGCCTGTCCAAACCGGCGCAGGGTTTGAGATCGTCGTCGAGGAACAACGACCTATCAAGTTTGTAAAAGAATTCGGCCAGCCGGTCGTCTATCATTATCGGCATCTCCTTATACAAGTATATTTTACTTGATTAAAACCTTTTTTCATTCTTATTTGGCAGTTCCCGGGCGAGAGTGCGGGGGAAACCTGTGATTTGCACCGTAAGACAGGAATAGAGGGCGATAGTTATTGAATAACGCGCGCACATTTGCTATACTTAATTTAAGTCTTTTCAATCGGGAAGGAAAAGGAGAATTAAGAATGACATTTAAAAGAGTTTTTCGATCCGCCGTCGCAACGCTGCTGTGCGTTTGCATCCTGACGGGCGTCAGCGGCCCGGTCGCGGTCGCCGGCACCGCCGGGGCGGGCAATGTTGCCGTTTACGACAGCGTCGAGGATTACCTCGCTCAAAGCAAGGCTGGCGCGCAAGTTGCCGCCGCCGGCGCCCAATCCGTGACATCCACACCCGTTGGGCAGACTACATTCGGCAATATTATCGCCAAGATCGTCAACTTTATCAGTGATTTTGTAATCAACACGGTCGTCCTCGGCTTTTTGAAAGCCGTCGTGCCGGCCACGCCGAAAGTCCGTGATTATCAGAATTTCGATATCGATTCGTACGAGAACTTTTACAAAGGAACGGAAACCTTTATTGACAGCCCCGCCCAAGGGGCGGCGTGGAGGCTCGGCTATTCCGAACGGTCTATTCTTCCGGCGGATTTCGGCGAGAAGCCTTACCGCAGGGCCGGCATGCTCCCCTACGCCAACACGAAAGAGACCTTTGACGACCTGCGGGTGCGCACGATCGTTCTTGACGACGGCAGCGGCCGGGGCAAAGCGGTTTTCTGCGTGATTGACTGCATCGGCATCAGCAACGGCGATGTGCGGAGAATCCGCGAAGCGGTCGCGGATTTCGCGGCGGAAAACCATATTGTGAGCATCAATGTTTCGGCCACGCATACGCACAGCGGCCTTGATACCCAAGGGGTTTGGAACGACCCGATCGGTACGGTGTTCAACAACCTGTTTGCGGCGGCAACGAACCTTGTCCCGGTGAAAAGCGGCGTTGACTCCACATTTATGCAATTCCTCATTGACCGGACGGCCGAAACAATTGAGGAAGCGTGCGGCGGCATGAAAGCGGGATCGCTCACCTATGCCAAAAAGGATATTCCCGATTATATACGCGACAGGACTCCCCCCAAGGCGTATGACAAGGGCCTTTACCGCCTTGTGTTCACGCCTTTCGATGAAACCGCCAAGCCGACTTTGATTGTTTCGTTCGGCTGCCACCCGGAAACGACGAGCTATTCCTGCGAAGAGATTTCCGGGGATTTTGTCTACTATATGGAAGAAGTCGTTAACAACGCGGGCTATAACTTCCTGTTTATCCAGGGCAATGTCAGCACCACGACATCCTCTCGCGGCCGGAGCAACGACGGCTTGAGTGTTGACGACCACCAAAACGCCGTTCGCTATGGTTACGAACTGGGCTATATAACGCTCGGTTTGACTTTGACCGAGGCTGAGTGCGCGGAACTCAACCGGCGGTGCGGCGACTTGCTCGGCGTCGGTGAACTGGCCGGTGGCGAAGAGTACTCGATATGGTACGAGGACTGGACGCCTGTCGCGGAAACAGCCGTCGCGCCCATCCTCAATATCCGCATGGAACAGGTGATTTTGGAATGCGAACAGAACCTGGCCGGCGCAATGGGCAAAAACTCCCTGACAAACAACCTCTTTATCCTTGACAAGAGCACCGACACCCTGTATTCGGTCACGGAAATCGGCTACATGGAAATCGGCACGGACCTCAAGGTCTTGCTGAGCCCGGGCGAGCTTTACAGCGAGCTGCTCGTGGGCGGCGACGGTTTGAAGGGGTTCCCCTACGAAAGCTTGCGCGACACATACGGGGAAGACCTGATTGTGTTTGACCTTGTAAACGACGCGATCGGTTATGTCGTTCCGGACCCGAATTATGTCATGGTGGGCATGCAGTATGACGAAACGAACGATAAGTTTGTCAGCGACTCCTGGTGTTTTCTGATTTCCATGGGCAGGCGCACCGGGTCGACCCTGGTCGGAAATTACCGCGCTCTCATCGACAGCGTAAGATAAATTATGGTTGACACGGAGATTCGGCGGCACGCGGCCGGATCTCCGTAATTTTTATCGGGACGGAGATGCCGTGCTATGGTCCTCAACGCGAAAAACACAAAGAAAATCATGCTGTTGATTGTTTTCGCCGTCATCCTTTTCTGGAGCTTTCAGAATTTCACAATCTTGTTGAGAGCGGCCGGTTACATCATCGGCATTGTCAAGCCGTTTCTTCTCGGGCTGTGCATCGCCTTTATTCTCAATGTGCTGCTGCGTTCGATAGAGAACGGGTGGGAGCGTGTCTGGAAGAAACGCAACCGGGGCGTCGTCAAAAAACTGCAGCGGCCGGTTTGCCTCTTGGCGAGCATCGGAGTGGTCACCGGCGTGGTTCTGATTCTGCTTTTGATGATCGTGCCGGAAATCAGCAAGACGGTCTCAAAAGTCATCGAAATGGTTCCCGTATATATCGAAAAATGGGAGCCGAAATACAAAGAGCTTGTGGAAAAACTGAAACTGCCCCTGGGCACGCTGCCCGCCGTCAAGTTCGACCGCGACAAAATCATGACGATGGTCATCGATTACCTGAAGAAGGGCGGCCCGTCCATATTCAGCAAAACGGCGGGGTTCACCGCTTCGGTTTTCAGCGGGCTTTTCACCTTTATTTTAGCTTTTGTATTTTCCATCTATGTCCTCCTGCAAAAAGAGGAACTGCTCAGCCAAGCCCGCAGGCTCATGAAAGCCTATGTTCCGGAAAAGAGGAGTGCGTTTATAACAGAAGTGGCGGGCTTGTCAAACCGGATTTTCTCGAAGTTTGTGACAGGCCAGTTCACGGAAGCCCTCATTTTCGGCGTGCTTTGCTACGCCGGGATGTTCATATTGCGCATCCCCTTCGCCGCGATGATTTCCGCTCTTGTGGGGTTCACCGCTCTTATCCCTTACATCGGCGCGTTTATCGGCACCGGCGTCGGCATTTTCCTTATCCTGATGGAAGAACCGGTCAAGGCCATTTGGTTCGTCGTGTTCATTCTCATTCTTCAGCAAATAGAGGGGAAACTGATTTACCCCCGGGTGGTGGGAAAATCCGTCGGTTTGCCCGGCATCTGGGTTCTCATCGCCATTACGATTGGCGGCAGTGTGTCGGGCATCGCGGGGATGCTCGTCAGCGTGCCGCTTTGCTCGGTACTGTATTGCCTGCTGAGGCAGGCGGTTTCACGGCGGCTGAAAGACAAAACCCCTCATTCGGAAGAGTTGTCTTAAATACCATAACCGAAATGCCCGTAAGGTTGGCCGCGGCCGGTAACCTTACGGGCCATTCTTATACAAATCCTCGAGAGCTTTATTTTTCCGCAGGCGCAATCCGGTCCGTCTGTTCATTGCGAACCGGTTTGAGCTCGAAGCCGAAATACGCGTTGTCCTCATACCACAGCGGGAAGTTGGTCCCCCAGACATTGTCGTGGAGGATGAAGGACAGGCCGTCCTTCTCGGCGTCCTCAAACACATTGTCAAACTTAAGGATTTTGCCCTCCCCGAGGCCGATGAGCGGCGAATGCAGGTTGAGCAGTTCCCATGCTTCGCCGCCCGCGGCGAAGCAGACGCTTTGCACGGCCGACAGGTTCCGGCCGCCGTTTTTGACGACAGCGTAAGGGTCGATCGACGACGCGATTTTGCGGTAGCGCAGCGTTTCCTTATCAAACGCGGGGTACAGGCGGAAGACCGTACTTTCGGTCAGCCGGTTGGCCGGTTTGTCAAGCCAAAGGACTTCGATTTTCAAGGCTTCTCCCTCGAGGGTATACACCATCTGCGCGGTTTTGGCCGCGCCGAGTTTTTCGTGGCTGTAGCTGTCGATTTTCAGCACCGCGCCGACGCGCAGGCTGTTCTCTCCCCTCTCGACGCTCCCGCTTTCGAGCGTATAGGCGAAGCTCCCCTGCCGGTACCCTTTGTCGGCGTATTCCAGCAGCGGCCTGGAAAAGTCGCCCTTCGCCCACCGCGCGGTTTTACGGAGGTTGCGCGTGTAGTGACGCAGCCAAAAATCGTAATCGGCTTTGCCGTATGACCGGTACTGCAGCGCGGGCCGGCTGTTTTCGTTGATAAGGGATTTTTCGCCATAAAGGAGTTTTTGAAGCCCGCCGAACCGGTTGACGGCGATTGTCCAGCCGCCGAAGACGTACTCGGCGCCCGTTTTCAGCTCCTCTCCCCCGACTTTCAGCAGTTCTGTCGGCATCAGGCCTTGGAGGGCGTTTCGCGCGGTTTCTTGGTATTCCGGGCGCAAACCCCCGATGGCGGCGTTGAGATAGCCGCGCTGTTCTTCCCAGCTTTTCTCAATAATCTGATAAGAACCCGGGCGGTACTTCCCGCCAAACCGCGCGGAGGCGGTCAGGAAGTTTTGCGGAAAACCCCTCCAAACATGCTTGAGGCGGACGCGGTCTTTCTTTCTGGCCGCTTCAAAATCCTTACGCAGGTAGTTTTCATAATCGGCGAAATACATTTTCATATCCATGCCACATGTGTGTTCCGCGACGCACAGAAGGTTGTCGGCGAGGGTTTTGTATTCCGCGCTGTCTCTTGAAAGGCCGCCTTCGGCGAGCCATTTGTTTTTCAGGCGCGCCAGTTCGCGGAAGGCTCCGGATTTGTACGGGTCCGCGGCGGAACCGTGAATCCAGGTGTCGCCGATTTCTTTTTCCACAACGGGCAGTTTGCCGCGGACTTCCCAAAGAACTTCGGCGTAGTCGTCGAGGCGGCCGGCGGTCACCTCATAGCCCTTGTATTTGTTAAGCAGGCGAACGTAGTTTGAGACGACGGCGGCGGAGCTTGCCGCGCCGTGGTTATCCATGGTATGGTCAAAGTACAGGATTTCGTCAACCAGCTTGCTTTTAAACTCGCCGCCGTAGCCGCCGGAATAAATGACGACGATTTCGGCGCCGCCGTGTTTCCACAAAAAGCATTCGGGCACATCGGGCATGGCGGAGGCTTCGTTGACGCCGATGTGCAGCAATTTCATGCCATGCCGCGCGAGCGCGGGCACAAGGGCGGCGGTATGGCCGGGGACATCGGTCATTTTGCAGGCGATGGTTTTGCGGCCGGTGATCGCGTCAATCGAATCGACGATGGACAGACCGTATTCGAGCGTGTCTTCGTCAAGGAGCTCGGTGTGCGTGGTAAACGGCATGCCGTGCGGCGCGATATCTCCGTTGGCAAGGGCCTCCCTCAAAGCGGCGCGGTTGCTGTCGCTGCCGTGCTCAAGCGCCTCCTTCAAAATCCAGGAGCCCGTTGTCCAGACAAACCGTTTGGCGTTTTTGTTGACGGATTCGGCGACAGCGATTGCGTTGGGAATAAAGCTGTCGATGTATTTGTTCCGGATGTTCTTCGCGAAATCGGTGAAGCCCAAATCCAGGTGTGTTTTCGACACGATGATTACTTTTTTCATTTTGACTCGCCTCTTATATCGTGTTTTCTTCGTCGGTGTTCCGGCCGGGTATTTCCTGCGCCAGCCTTGCGCGGCTGTACCGCCGCTCCATGAGTTCGCTGTACATAATCTCCTTTTCCTCGGCGCTCATTTTATACAGCAGCTTGGGTATCATGCTGAGCATTCCGGTCAGGCCGGGCAGCAGAAACGCCGTGGCGAAAATGCCGAACTTCGTGGATTCGCCCTGTTTGCCGAAGCCCTCCTTTAAATTGTAGCCGACGGCGCTGAGAATGGAGGCCTGGAGGCCCGAGGTTGTGTTCCTTACTATTTTTGACATCAGGCTCTTGGTTATGATAATAACCCCTTCGGAGCGGTAGCCGTTTTTCCACTCGCAATAGTCGATGACTTCGTAGGTGATATCCTGCGGGACGACCTGGCGGACTCCCCAGATCGATTTGCGGACAATCTCCATGGGAATCATCACGCTGAGCATTCTGTTGACACTGCGGTACCAGCCGTTCTTCCCCGTGCCGCCGATACAGCCGAAAGCGAAGGTGAGCAGTTTTTGAAAGTTGTCGTAATTGGTGGTCAACACCCAAAGAAACCGGCTTGAGAATCGTCTTTTCATCGCGTTAATATAGGTGTAACTGATTTGGCACGGAATAATCGCCGGAATCTCGACAAGCGTAAAAAATGTGGAGTAGCCAAGCACATCGATAAAATAGTTATCCTGGCTCGTCGCGAGTGTAAAGGCGCCGAATAAATCGCTGAGCATCAGCAGAAACGCCGGCCTGTTGCGGATGATTGTTTGAAAGCCTTCCGCCAAACCCGGCCTTTTTTCGGATTGGGTCACCCTTTCTTTGGCATGTAAAAAGAAATACATGGCCATGCCGGTGCTGATGAGGGCCGTTGAAATGCCGATGGACGCGTAAAAAAACACTCTGTTGTTAACTTTTATAACACCGTTGTTCATGGCGTCATAGATGATTTTCAAAAACACCCCTGGCAGGTTGTCAAAGATACTGGAAAGCCATTTCGCGATGGTTAAAAGGCGCGTCCGCTCAAGGGGGTTCGGCGTCATGGAAGACAGCAGACCCGTTTGGGAAATGCCCCGGAACGTTCCCATCGCTTCGCCGCTGACCTGAATGGCCAGCATCATAAAAAACTTGGTCATGTCGTATTCGTTGTTGACATCCAGGAAAAACGGCATGATCCACTGGACGAGCGTTAAGAGCAGCGAGGGAATGGCGAAGGCGATTAGATATGGACGGAACTTGCCCCAGCGGGTTCTTGTTTTATCCACGATGGGGCCCGTGAAAGTGTCGTTAATAATATCCCAGATTCCGTTAATCAGGCTGATAACTGTATAATAGTTCAGGTTGATTTTGAGGATATCCAGGTTGTAGCGCGAACCGAATACGCCGGCGTTGATGTTTTCCGACGCGTCGAAAATCACATAGGCGGCCGTTTCTTTTTGGCCGACATAGCGCCTGTCTATCAGTCTTTCACAAGCCGTTTCTACGCCCAATACCTTACCCCCCCGCCCGTCGTTATCGGTACCGGTTCTTTATCATCTTAACATTGAACCGTTTTTATTACAAGACATAACTTGCCGCCGGAGCACGCGGTATATTCCCGGCAGGCATATTGTTATCACGGTTCCAATATGGTATATTATACCGGACGAAGAAGTATGACGCACAATGAAAAACGGCGGGGAATAACCCCCGCCGTCTTATTGCTCCGCGGCTTATTCTTTGCCGTTCCAGCAATAGGTGCAGATTTTGTCCGCCCCGATGCCTATCGCGTCGAGCATATCGTTGATATTTTGGTACTTTAGTGTTGTAAAATCGAGTTTTTTTCCGATACAGTCCACCATGCACCGGTATTTCTCCGTCGCCGGGTCGCAGTACTCATCAAGCGAGTCGGGTATTTTTCCCTCCAATTCCAAGATAGCCTGCCTCGCGGCAAGGTCCATTTCGGAACGCGACGCGGAGAAGTTCAGGTATTTGCAACTGAAAACCAAGGGGGGGCACGCGGGTCGTATATGCACCTCGCGGGCGTTGCAACGGTAAAGCGCGTCGACCGTCTCCCTCAACTGGGTGCCGCGGACAATCGAGTCATCGCAAAACAGCAGGTTCTTGCCGTCTACGAGTTCGGGAATGGGCATCAGTTTCATCCGCGCGACAAGGTTTCGCATATCCTGATTCTGAGGCATAAAGCTTCTCGACCAGGTGGGCGTGTATTTGACGAACGGCCTGCCGTAAGGAACTTTCGCCTCGTTGGAATACCCGATGGCATGGCCAAGGCCGGAATCCGGGATACCGGCGACCATATCGATATCGACATTGTCGTTTTTTGCCAGTTTCTCTCCGTTTCTGTAGCGCATAACCTCGACATTCATGCCCTCGTAGGTAGAGGAAGGATAGCCGTAATAGATCCACAAAAACGCGCAAATCCGCATTTTGCGAAGCGGAGGAGAGATGGTTTCATAGCCGTCCGCCGTCAGGAATACAATTTCACCCGGCCCAAGCTCGTGCTCGAATTTGTAGCCGAGGTTCGTAAATGTGCAGCTTTCGAAAGAAACACACAACGCGTCTTCTTTTTTGCCGATGACCAGGGGGGTCCTGCCCAATTTATCCCTCGCGGCGTATATCCCCTGCGGAGTCAGCAGCAGAATCGAGCAGGCGCCGTCGATGATTTCCTGCGTTTTGAGCAAACCGTCTTTGTATGATTGTTCACGGTCAATAATCACCGAAACGATTTCCGTCGCGTTGATACGGCCTTTGTTTGTCTCCAAAAAATGCACGAACGGATACCGCAGAGCGTTGTCGGCAATTTGCTCGATGTTGTTGATTTTGCCGACGGTGCTTATGGCGTACTGCCCGAGATGCGAGCGAACGGTTAACGGCTGGGGCTCCGTGTCGCTGATGCAGCCGATGCCCATACTGCCGCTGATTCTTTCAAGCTCGGGTTCAAATTTCGCCCGAAACTGCGCACTTTCAATGTTATGTATAGACCGATTCATGGCCTTGCCGGACCAGACAGCCAGGCCGCCCTTGCTTGTGCCGAGATGTGAATGGTAATCCGTTCCGAAATACAGGTCCTCAACGCAATCGTTCTTTGAAACAACGCCGAACAGACCTCCCATAAGCACGCTCCTTTTCCGCTACTCCGTCTGTACTTTGCGATAAAAATATGCTTTGATTATAGCACCGCTAAATAAGATTATCCATCCTCAAAACCGCAAATCAGCCCGTTGAGAAAAGTTTATATATATGCCTAAAAATACATACTGATGGTTTACTTTTTGTGGAGGAAAGGACAGCGGGCAAACTCAGAGGTTTAAACATATTCGATTTCCACCTGCATGAGGAAACCCATACAATTGAATATCTGAATATAGGTTTCCACATCGTATTCGTTTTTATCGGAATAGACGACGACTTCCGGCATATGGGCGCTCAAGCCCGGGATCATGCCAAAGCCGCGAATCATCTGGAGATGCCGTCGTTGAGTTCCCGGCTTCGCGAAATGCCGCCCATGACCGCGTCGACGCCTCTTTCCATAAAGGCTTCTATAACGGAACTGACCGCTTCAGGATTCTTGTTGGTTTCGCAGATCATCCGGTCCGCGGAACCCGTTTTATGGCAGCAGCCCATCATCCAGTTGGTGCCGATAATCATACGCGGGAGGGAAACGCCGCCGGCTTCGGTTCGCGGAAAACCATTTGACACGGGAATCATCCTTTCTTCATCGGTTTATCTATCGGCATTATACCACATATTGATGTTTCAGCGTTGATCGACATAAAAAAACTCCCGGAAAAACCGGGAAGCGGCGCGGTGCCGGTTATTGCTCTTTGGGAGGCCGGAAAAACCACAGCAGCAGCCAGCCGGCCAAGCTGACACCGGTGACATGGTGGCGGTTTCTTTTGCATTCCGGGCAATAGAATGTGTCGAGAGGTTGGGACAACAACAGAAAGCGCGCCGGTATTTCACAACCGTATTGTTTTGAAAGCGTATCCATGCAAATCTTTTTCTTACTATTTTTAATTAAACTATGTATTTTTATTTCATTCACCGCATCACCCTCCGCCGCTAAGCAAACACATGCGTACTGTATGCCCTTTATACAACAAACTTATATAAAAAACAATGCCTTTCAAGAAATCAGCCATTATTTATCCGATATTGACTTGAGCCGGACGCATAACTATAATACTGTAAGATGATTAAAAATAGCACGAATTTTGGCCCAAGGAGGAAAGGAATGAAATTTTTATCGGCGCTGCTTGCGCTTTTTACCGGTTTCGCCGGATTCATGGGGTTATTTGTCCGCATCCCCAAGGAGGAAACGCCGGCGGGGGATTTTGTGCCCGTGCTGCGGTTCACCGCGGCAAGCGATGTTCATATAGTCGCCATGGGTGACAAACGGTGCGGGCGAATGGCCAAACTGCTCAAAACCGGCCGCGCGATCGCCCGGGCGGACGAACACTACAAAGCGCTCGACGGAGCGCTGTTCGCCGGCGACATCACCGATACCGGGTTAAAAACCCAGTTTTTAGCCTTTGAATCCATACTGAAGGACAATCTTGAAGAGGAAACGCAGCCCATGGTCGTCGTCGCGAAATCCCATGACTGCGGCACGTATAAAAAAGAGGCTTTGTCTTTTTACGAGACGCTTTCGGGAAGAACGACGGATTTTCATTATACGCTCAACGGTTTTCACTTTATCGGTATCTCGACGACACATGACGAAAACGCCGAAACAACCTACACCACCGACCAGCTTGCCTGGCTTGACGCGTAGCTGGCGGAGGCGGCCGCGGCGGACCCGAATAAGCCGATATTTGTGACGCACCACGAGCATGTGGCGGGCACGGTCTACGGCAGCCGGGAAGAACTCGGCGAGGGCTGGGGCACCGGCGTCTTCACCGACATATTCCGGAAATACCCGCAAATCATCGATTTTTCGGGCCACTCGCATTATCCTGTCAACGACCCGCGGTCGATATGGCAGGGCGATTTCACCGCGGTCGGCACCGCTTCGCTGGATTACTTTGAATTCACCGTGGATGAAAACCGGACGGTTCACCCGAAAAACAACAAGAAATGCGCCCAGATGTGGGTAGTCGAGGCCGACGCGAACAACCGAGTAAGGCTTCGCGGCTATGATTTGATATCGGACAGCCGGCTGTGCGAATACCTTATCGAGAAGCCCGCCGACAAAGACACGTTCGCGTACACACCCGAAAAAATGGCGGCCGCGTCGTCGGCGCCGGCGTTTGCCGCGGGCGCGGCGGTATCCTTTAAAAAAAATCTGAGCGGCGAGTATTCGGCCACCGTCCCGGCAGCCGCGCCGTCGGACGGTAAAATCGTCTTCCTTTACAGGGTATTCGTTTATGACGCGAACGGCAACCCGGCCGGTGATTTTTGGGAGCTGTCCGGCTACTATTTCACGCCGGCGCCCGAAAAAGTGAGCGTCGGTATCGGCAATCTCCCGAAAGGCAACTATACGCTGGAAGTATTCGCGGAGAACGCTTACGGCATGCGTTCTCAACCGCTTACCGCATCCTTGACGGTTCAATAACAACAGCAACAATTGATATTCTATATACCGGAGGTTTTTATGGCTGCGCTAACCGCTTTTTTCGGCAAAACTGCCGCGTACTTCTCCCTGCTCGCCCTTGTGATTTCCTCGTCTCTCGTCTCACCGCCGATCAACCCGGGTATTAACGAGAAGGCCGAAGGCACCGTCCGCATTATGTCCTTCAACATCCGCTGCACAAGCGTCAATATCCATTCACGGGAAGACCGCGTCGGCGCGGTGACGCAAGCGATTGACGCCGTCGCCCCCGACTCGCTCGGCGTGCAGGAAGCGACGCCGGAGTGGATGGCTGACCTTTCGGAAACACTTTCGGATTATGCCTGGGTCGGCGTCGGCAGGGACGACGGAATGGACAAAGGTGAATACTCGGCGATCTTTTATCTGAAAGACAAATACGAGGCGGCGGAGTCGGGCACCTTCTGGCTTTCCGACACGCCGGATGTGCCTTCGCGAAGCTGGTCTTCCGTTTTTCGCCGGATATGCACATGGGCGGTGCTGAAAAACAAGGAGACGGGCGAAGAGTACTTGCACATGAACACCCACTTTGACACCTCTTTCGGTCCGCGGGAAAAGAGCATTCCGCTGATACTTGAAAAAGCGGCGCGTTATGACATACCGGTCGTCTGTACAGGCGACTTCAACACAGCCGAGGTTTCGGTCCTTTACCCCGATATGCTGTCGGGCGTTTTGAGCAACGCGAAGTTCTCCGCGCCGGATACCATGAGCGCACTGACATTCAACGGCGGATTCCCTTTTAAGCGCTGGGGATTCAAGTACGATTATATACTGGTTAACAACAAGGCAGAGCCCCGGGTGTACCGGGTTGTCACGCAAAAATTCGACGGTATGCTTCCGTCCGACCACTATCCGGTTTATACCGATGTGATTTTTAAATAAATTGACATTGGGTGATTATATGACAATGAAACGAATACTTTCCGCTCTTTTCGCCTTCACCTTTCTTTTCGGTGTTGTACCGGCCGAAGCGTCTGCCTCGGACGGCGAGGGTTTTGTTTTTGAGCCGGACCCCGGCCTGATTGACATGACGAAGACGCGCAAAACAAGCGACATTACTATCCGCGACCCGTTTGTGCTGGTCTTCGGGCAGAAATACTTTATGTACGGCACGGGGGCGGCCGCCGGCCCGGGCTACGGCTGCTATGTCAGCGAGGATTTGGAGAACTGGGCCGGCCCGGTCAACGTGTTTACCGCGCCGGACGGTTTTGACGGTAACGGCTGTTATTGGGCGCCCGAATGCCATTACTACAACGGAAATTTCTATTTGTTCGCCACCTACTTGTCGCGGTCGACTATGCGCCGGGGCGTTTCCGTTTTCCGGTCACAAAGCCCCTTGGGTCCCTTCGAAGAAATCACCGGCGGGCACATCACGCCGTTTGACTGGGACAGCATCGACGGAACGCTCTATATCGACGGGGACGGGCAGCCGTGGATGGTGTTTGTGCATGAGTGGACGAGCACCGTCGATAATATCGGCACCATGGCCGCCGCGAAGCTTAACGGCGATTTTACCGCGTTTATCGGCGACCCGGTGGAGTTGTTCAAGGCCGACGACCCCGTATGGCTGAACGGCAAGGTTACCGACGGGCCCTTTTTGTATAAGACAAAAAACGGCAGGCTGTTGATGCTTTGGTCAAACTTCAATTCCCAGGGATACTGTGTCGCCCGGTCTTTCTCAAGAAACGGGGAGATTACCGGCGGATGGTACCACGGTGTCGCGCCTTTGTACGCCAAAAACGGATTTTTTGATTTGGAAGGCGGCCATGCCATGCTGTTCACCGACTTGGACGGCCGGTTGTTGATGTGCATGCATTCACCGAATAAAAGCAGTGAAACCGTTCATGAAACCGCCGTGTTTCTCGAGGTCGTCGACACCGGAAATTCGCTTGAGCTCGCGCAAATCCGGCAGCTCGGTTTGTTCAAGCGGCTGGCCATTGCCTTTTCGGATTTCCTGCGGGAGGCGGCCGACCGATTCCGGAGTTGGATACGAGATATTGTATGAGCTTGATAGAAGGCCTTTTTCCATTACGGCCGGTATTATCCGGTTCGATATAAAGAAAACGACGAAGGAAACGGGAAATTGAAACAAAGAACTCGTACGGGCGGCGGGCTTGCAAGGCAAAACAGCGGTTTGAAAGGCCGGTTCAACGGATTTCTGATTGGCACCGACATCGACGGCACCCTTGTCGACTCGCGGGGCCGGCTCTCAAAAAAGAATCTTGAGGCCATTGAACGGTTTCAGCGGGAAGGCGGCCTTTTCACCGTCGCGACAGGCCGGATGCCCGACTATGTGAAAACCTTTCCGTTCGTGCCGAACGCGCCGGTTATCGCCATAAACGGAACGGTCATTTATGAACTTGAGACCAAGAACACGCTGTGGGATTTTCCGCTTGACCGAAATCACACGGATGTTTTCGACTATCTTTTCGGAAAATACGCCGCCTTGATCAAAGACTGCGAGGCTTACTGTTTTGACGAGACGGTATGCTGCGCGAATATGCCGTATAAAGAAATGATGGAGCGTTTTTCCGCCTGCTCCCCTTACAAGTATTTGTTTCGCTTTCACGAACAGGAAAAAGCGGCCAAAGTCAACGCGGAACTCGCCGGCCTATTCGGCGGCCGGTTTGCTTTTAACAGAAGCTGGCCGTTCGGGGTCGAGATGCACAACCGGGGCAGCGGCAAGGGGCCTTGCCTGAAGCTGCTCAAAGAGAATTTTTGCCCCGGTATTCATACCGCCATCGGCATTGGCAACTATGAGAACGATATCACGCTCATGCAGGACGCCGACATCGGTTTCGCCACGGACAACGCGCCGGAGCATGTAAAAGAAGCCGCCGACCGCATCGCGCCGTCGAACGACGAGGACGCGATCGCGCATATTATTGACAGCTTACGGGCGCTCTGACTGTTATTTTACGCGCGGCGTTTTTTTTGCCGCGCGCCTTCCGGATTACCGACAAGAGGAGGCAAAACATTGACAGCGGTCGAAGCAAAATGTCTGATCAAAGAGTATAAGGGCAAGCCGGCCGTCAGCGGCCTGGACCTGACCGTTGAGAAAGGCGAGTTGTTCGCGCTGCTAGGCGTCAACGGCGCGGGGAAAACAACGACGATCAAAATGCTCTGCTGCCTGACACGGCCGACAAAGGGCGACGCGTTTCTGCTCGGCGACAGCGTCTTGTCGAACCGGGCGGCTGTCAAAGCCAAAATCAACCTTTCCCCGCAGGAAACGGCCGTGGCGCGCAACCTGACGGTCCGGGAAAACCTGGAGCTGATCGCCCGTCTGTACGGCTGCGGCAAAAAAGCCGCGGAGAGTCGGGCGGCCGAGATGCTCGACAATTTCGGGCTTTTTCCGGCGGCGAAAGACAAAGCCAAAACGCTCTCGGGCGGCATGCAGAGGCGGCTGAGCATCGCCATGGCCCTTATCTCAAAACCGGAGATTCTGTTCCTTGACGAACCGACGCTCGGGCTCGATGTTCTCGCCCGCCGGGAACTCTGGGCGGAGATAAAAAAACTTAAAGGCCATATCACCGTCATCCTGACGACGCACTACATGGAAGAAGCCGAAGCGCTTTCGGACCGGATCGGCATTATGGCGAACGGGGAACTGAAAGCCTGCGGAACAGCCCGTGAGTTGATGGAATGGACGGGCGCCGGTAACTTTGAGGACGCGTTTGTAGCCCTGGCCACGCAGCAGGAGGGCACCGTATGAAACCGCTGATTTTTGCCTCGCGAAACGGCAAGGAAATTCTGAGAGACCCGCTGAACCTGGCTTTCGGCATCGGTTTCCCTCTGGTGCTTATGCTGCTTTTATCCGCGATTCAAGCGAATATCCCGGTCAGTTTGTTTGAAATCGAGCATCTCGCGCCCGGCATCGCGGTCTTCGGCCTGTCGTTCCTCGCTTTGTTTTCGGGAACGCTCATCGCCAAAGACCGGTCTACCTCCTACCTGATGCGGCTGTACGCGGCGCCGCTGAGGGCGGCAGACTTTATACTCGGGTATGCCCTGCCGCTGCTGCCGATAGCCGTGGCGCAAAGCGCGGTGTGCTTCGCCACCTCGATCGGACTCGGGCTGAAACCGGATATTGGCACATTGGCCGCTATCGCCGTGCTGCTGCCAGCGGCGGCGCTGTATATCGGCATCGGACTGCTCGCGGGGAGCGTGTTCACCGACAAACAGGTGGGCGGCATATGCGGAGCCTTGCTGACAAATGTCAGCGCGTGGCTGAGCGGAACCTGGTTCGACTTGAACCTGGTCGGCGGAACCTTTAAACAGATCGCGGAGGTTCTCCCCTTCTCCCACGCCGTCGACGCGGCGAGGGCGGCTGCCGCCGGGGACTGGGGGGCTGTTTTTCCGCATCTATGGTGGGTTATCGGTTACGCGGCTGTCGCGAACACCGCCGCCGCGGCGGTATTCGGCAAAAAGATGCGCAGCGATAACAATTGAGTGCAGTGAAAACGCCCCAAGCCAAACGGCTTTGGGGCGAATTTTTTTGATTTTCCGGTATATCGCAGCGCTCTTTTTTCGGTTTGGCAATCCCGTATCACTGCCGGTAGCCGGACAGGAACCGCGCGATCTTCTCCACAGCCGACTCCAGCTCGTCGACCCGCGGCAGGTAGACGATGCGGAAGTGGTCGGGCTCTTTCCAATTAAAGCCGCGGCCGTGGACGAGAAGGACTTTTTCGCTTCTCAGCAGGTCAAGGCAGAATTTTTCGTCGTCGGTGATGTTGTACCGTTTGACGTCGATCTTCGGGAAGATATAAAACGCGGCCTTCGGCTCGACAGCGCTGATGCCCGGCAGTTCGTTGACAGCCCTGTAAATATACTCCCTCTGCTCATAAATGCGCCCGCCGGGTTTGAGCAGCTCGTCGGAGCTTTGATATCCACCGAGAGCGGTTTGGATGATGGACTGGGCGGGTACATTCGCGCAAAGCCTCATGGAAGAAAGCATATTGAGGCCTTCTATATACCCTTTCACTTTGGATTTGTCACCGCTCAGGCACATCCAGCCGCTGCGGAAACCGGCGGCCCGGTGGGATTTTGAAAGCCCGTTAAGGGTAATGCAAAACGCGTCGGGCATCAGGGACGCGATGGAAACATGCTTCTCCCCGTCCATGACCAGGCGATCATAGATTTCGTCGGCGAAAACAACGAGGCCGTTTTCCCTCGCGATTTCGGCGATTTGCTCAAGAATTTCCCGCGGATAAAGGGCGCCCGTCGGGTTGTTGGGGTTTATGACGACGATGCCGACCGTTCTCGGCGTTATTTTTTTCCGGATGTCATCGATATCGGGGTACCAGCCCGCCTGTTCGTCACACAGGTAATGGACGGGATTGCCCCCCGCGAGCTTGGCGGCGGCCGTCCACAACGGATAGTCGGGCGCCGGGATTAAAATCTCGTCGCCGTTGTTGAGAAGCCCCTGCATGCACAGGGTAATCAGCTCGCTGACGCCGTTGCCCGTATAGACATCGTCGATGCCGACATCCGGGATGCCCTTGAGCTGGCAATACTGCATAATAGCTTTTCTGGCCGGGAAGATGCCCTTGGAGTCGGAATACCCCTGGCAGTCCCTCAAATTGCGCATCATATCCGTTATGACTTCTTCCGGCGCGGTAAACCCGAAGGCGGCAGGGTTGCCGATATTCAGTTTTAAAATTTCAATGTTGTCGGCGATCATGCGGTTGGCCTCGTCGACGACCGGACCCCGGACATCGTAGCTGACGCCGTCGAGCTTTTGTGATTTTTCGAACTCTCTCATACTGCTATCCCCTTTCATATTGTAAACAAAAAGCCCCAAGCTATTAAGCTTAGGGCGGATAAAACTCCGTGTTACCACCTAAATTCGGGCACATGCCCGCTCTCGGCCGGCGCGAACGCGCCGCGTCCCTCTAACGGTGGATATCCGGCAAACCTTACGGAAAAACCTTTCGGCTTGCAGCTTCGAGACCGCTTCAACGCGCCGCCGCCGGAGTTTTCACCTGCCACTCCGTCTCTGAAGCCGGTTTGCGCGCGCTTACTTTTTCTCTTCACGGCTTTTGTGATATGGGGGTATTGTACGCTCGCCAAAGCGGAATGTCAAGGATTAAAACAGGTTCACGATTTCCAATAATAACCGGAGGAGCCTTTTCACGATGTCGGCGATGACTTGCCAATCGGTGAGCGGGTCGGGGGCCGCACCGGCGGCACCGGAAACGCCGTAAGGTTCGAGCGTTTCGTTGATATCGCCGGGGGTGAAGGAGTCGACGGTGAAGCTTTGCAACAGCGGCTTGATGACGGTTCCGATAATCCGTGTCGCCGCGTTGCGCATATAGACGAGTTTTGCCGCGGGGGTATAAAAACTCTCGTTGAGGGTGAACCCTTGCGACGGCAAGTCGAAGCTCTAGACGACTTCGAGAAGTAGACTTTTTTTACATAAATATACTTTTTTTATATAGATATTAATTTTGTTTATGATATAATATTAAAAGCTTTATACTAATAGCTTGTTTGTCACTTTAAGTAAAAATGAGCCTTGTGTTAAGGTGTATCGAGCGGTACTAATATTATTCATGTACCGAAAGATACTGGAAAGCCCAATAGCCGAATGTTTAGGAAGTTATATATCTAAGGTTGATGTGTGAATTCATCCATTAAATAGATAGTTCAACTTTTGAAGGGGGGTAAGGGTGATGATTGATAACATAGCCGAAAGGTCTTCTAAACCGGGACATGATAAGGTCATGAATATTTTAGCCGAAGTAACCGGAGGTAAGAGCTATAAGGCACATAAGTATGGTCTAGACCATGCCAACCGGCCCTCGGTTGATTACGGTGATAGTGAAATCGTATGGAAACGAAGAGCAGAAACCACTCCTCATAAAACCTATGTGGATTTATCACTAATAAGTAAAAACATTGCATCGCAAGATGAACAAATTTTAAGCTATTTCTTAGACGGCTCGCGCAGGGTTTTCAAGGTAGACGACATAGCCTATGCACAATCAGGTGGCAGAAGTGTTATTTATCCGGTAATCGCTGGACAGATTGGAGTTGGTTGCTGTCATAGAATCAATAAAAAGGTAATTCCAGAAAAATTTAAGCGAGAATACGTATTATCTATGCCAGACAAAGCAGATGCTGATGGAAAACCTGGTTTTTGGCCTGCCACAGCAAGAAAAATAAGTGAATGTGATGAGCTTGTAAGACTTGGTATTGAGTTTTCAACCATTTTACCATATAAAACATCCAAGAGTGATGATAAAAAATTTGAGGATCGTGCAACAGCTTGTGTCCAAGATCGGATGATAGAGAATGAAAAGAGACTCGTTGAAGAATTAGTGCGTGAAGGAAAGCTGAACCAAAACAATTATCTTGTTAAGGATGGTTCGCTAGAATACCGGCCTACCAAAGAGGATAAGGCTGATAAAAAGCGATACCAAACATTCAAAAATAATTATAACTGGGTAATCGGTGTGTCAAAAAATTTCAATCCTGAGGTATGTGAGGATATAAACGGAAAGCCCAATCCGGGGTTTATAGCAGATTTGCCGCTCTTCAGTCGCACACCTGTCGCGGAATACGAGAATCCCATGTTAGGTGATATTAAATTTGCTATATGGTACATAAGGCTACGAGATAAAAAGCAGACACGAACACCGTTCGATGGAATTATTAAAATTGAAAAGATTCTCGTAACAGAAGAGGAAAACGAATACGGAATTGACAGTGAAATTGTTGACTTATTAAGTGCTTACCTTATAAATGAGCGGAACCCTGTTTGCTACGGTTCGGACTTAAGGTGGGCTAATCATATATATCCTATCTTCTTGACAGAATCCTATGTGAAATCTCGGTATCTTAGTACCGAAAGCTTCCTACACCTATTTTAAGGGGGATCAAAAAATGAGCAAACTGATTGGCAGGGTACTTGCGACCGAAAAGAGTCCGACTACGATGGACGAATTCAATTTTTGGACAAATTCTGATCTAAAACTTCACGCTTTTGATATCGTAAAAATTGAGCATATTGAAAGCTCCTACACATTCGGAGTAATCGAGAATATTTCCCATATAACTGATGCTCAGAGTTTTCTAACAAATTTCATCTCCAGTGACTTCGGTGATGTTGATATTGATGAACCAACGCTACGAGTTGGCATGAATTATGCTCAGGCTAAGGTTTCCTTCAACAGTAAAAACCTTTACACACCTGTTCATAACAACGCAAAGGTATATCTTGCAACAGCCGAAGAGATAACACAAGCGCTTGGGCTTGACCGCATCCAAAACCCACTCGTCTGCGGCTCGTTGAGAATGTATGAAGGTACGTCTGACGAGGTAACGCTCCCTGTTCATTTGAATTCCAAGTTTATACTTGGGCCGGAGGGGGCTCATTTAAACATTTCAGGGATTTCTGGACTGGCAGCAAAAACTTCATATGCTATGTTTCTAATGAAGTCCATACAGAATCAATACCTGAATTCTGATATAGATGATAGTGTCGCCTTCGTGATTTTCAATGTAAAAGGAAGAGATTTGATGGCTATTGACCATCAGAATGATTTCTCGACCGATGAACCGGGTGAGCGCGAACGAACATATAAAGAATACGCCGATCTCAATCTAACTACAGATCCTTTTAAAAATGTAAAATATTACATACCTTACGCGAGTGCTACTACAGCGAAACAGAGTACCTATTTGACAAAAGATGATATTGAAAATTACATTGATGCTGGTCAGTTAAAAAAGTTCAAATATATCTATGCGGATGACAAAGAAAATATCGAAATGATGTTTGCGGATATAGATGATCCTGCCCAAACCATGGAGTCAATAATCAGTAAGATTATTGACAAAGATGATAGAGACTTTGGTAATCTAGATACTTGGGATGAGTTCATGGAACAGGTGGCTGAAAAGGCGCAAAAAGGTTCCGCCAGCGACAAAGGTGATATCTCAGTTTTAAGCTGGCGTAAATTTAAACGAGTGGTGCGCAAAGCTATACAAGACGATATGTTTGCAAAAAGGGTTGATCCTTCGAAAGATGAATGCTGTCTAGCCGATGAACTAAAAAGAATAAGTAAAAATGAAGTACGCGTAATTGATATAGCGAAGTTACCAGAAGATAAACAAGCATTTGTTTTTGGTGATGCTATCCGTACGATTTATAATCTTAAGCTTGGAGAGTATGATGGCGAGCCCAATGTTAATCCACCTGCTCGTATTATAGTCTTTATAGATGAACTCAATAAATATGCATCCAAGGATGTACCTAAAACTTCGCCAATATTACGCGAGATACTGGATGTAACCGAACGTGGCAGATCATTGGGTGTTGTGCTTTTTGCAGCAGAGCAGTTCCGCTCAGCAATCCACGATCGTGTGACTGGAAACTGCGCCACACATGCCTATGGAAGAACGAATTCCATAGAAACCGCAACGAGGGATTATGGCAGTCTCCCAAGTACATATAAGAACATGCTTACGCGTCTTGAACAGGGTGATTATTTAGTTCAAAATCCAGTTTTCCGTTCTCTTCTAAAGATTAGATTTCCGAAACCAATTTATAGGCAGTTTAAAAATTAAGGAGATTCGAAAAAGATGGCTGAATACATCTTTGGTGCAAATATCTTAGAAAACCTTACGACAGGAATGTATCAGGATTCCAAGGTTATTTACCGTGAGTACATTCAAAATGCATGTGATCAGATTGATAAAGCCGTAATAGATGGCATTTTATCTCCGGGTGAGGGTAAAATAGATATTTGGCTGGACTATGATAAAAGAATCATAAGCATTGAAGATAATGCAACCGGTATCAGCGCCAACACATTTGAAAGGGTCCTTGGTAACATCGCTGATTCTGATAAGAAGATTGGAGAGGATAAAGGCTTCCGAGGAATCGGCAGGCTTTGTGGACTAGCATATTGCAGAGAACTTGTTTTTTCTTCTTCTGTAAAAGGTGAAGATACAATTTCTTTTATGTACTGTAATGCATTGAAGATGCGGGAGTTGTTGAATGAAAATGTACATGGAAAAAAGCACACTGCCAACGATGTTCTTCATGCAATCAATAAGTTCGAAAGGAAGACGACTGCTGATATTGATTCGCATTTTTTTAAGGTTGATTTGATTGATATTAATCCTGAAAATACGGATTTACTTGACTTTCAACAAATAAAGGATTATCTGTCATTTATAGCTCCAGTTCCATATCAAAACAGTTTCTTCTATCGATCTGAGATATATAAGCACGCCAAAAATATTGGCGCAAGAATTGATGAATACACCGTTAATCTTCGTGGTGAGCCAATATTTAAAAAATACACGACAATTCTGAAAGACCCAAGCGGTAATAAGTATGACGACATTTTCGGCGTTCACTTTATGGACTTCTACGACAAAGATGGGCAGCTTTTCGCTTGGTTATGGGTTGGCCTTTCGAAGTTCCAGAAGGCTATTCCGAAGATCAACCAAATGCGTGGCTTGCGACTACGCAAAGAAAATATACAGATAGGCGGGGAGGATTCTCTTCAGAAACTGTTCAAAGAAGATCGGGGCAACAGTTATTTTATAGGTGAGGTTTTTGCGATAGATAAGGATCTTATTCCGAATTCACAAAGGGATTATTTTAACGAAAATCCAGCGCGGGCTGTTTTTGAACGAGAACTAAAAAAATACTTTAACGATGAACTTAAGAGAATTTATTATGATGGTTCTGCAATCAATAGTTCATATAAAAAAATCGAGTCTTATGAGAAAAAAGAAGCTGATTTTTGCGTTAAAGAAACCGCAGGTTTCTTTGTCAACAAAGAACATCATGAACGAGAGCTTAATGCTGTTCTGGTGGCTAAAAAGGTGGCCGAGACAGAACAAATAAAGATAGAGCGAATAAAAGACAAGGCTGATCCTGTAATGCAACAGGTTATAAATCGGATTGAGGTCACGCGACCAAAGCCAGCTGTTACCATGACGACACCGCCACCGGATATGGGTTCGCCTGATGACGATACAAAACCAACTCGCCGTACAGACCGGCTTTCGCAATATAGCAAGAGTGAGCGAAAGCTTATTTCAAAAATATTTAGTATCATTTTTACCGCGACAGATAACGATAACGCGGAATATATAGTAAGCAAAATCGAGGAAGGTCTCCAATGAGCCGAAAGATTCTATTGATTGAACCGAATTACAAAAACAAATATCCGCCTATGGGATTAATGAAACTTTCTACATATTTTCGCACAAGAGGTGATGATGTTCGCTTCTTCAAGGGAGACCTAAGGATTTTTGCAGCCGAACTTTTATGTGAAGAGTACCTAACAAGAGTAAACTCTCCTAAGTTGGGGAAGTATGTTCCAAAGCTCATAGAGCACATTAAAACGGGTAAATTTGCTCCACTTGACGCAATACCAGAATTCAGAGAAACAGACCAAGAGTCACTGTTGAAAGAATACCGTATCCGTTATCGGGATGGAAAATTTCCAATATATGATATTGTTTGCATCACTTCACTATTTACATTTTATTGGCAGGAGACTATTAATACAATCAATTATTCGAAGAAGTTCTGCTCAGAAAACGGCAGGATGCTCGTAGGCGGTATAGCAGCAAGTATTCTACAAGAACATATGATTAAAGAGACCGGAATTGAACCTATTTGTGGTCTACTAAATAGGCCTGGGATGTTGGATGCCGATAGTGATGAAATCATTGATGAACTTCCGCTTGACTACTCCATCCTGGAGGAAGTTGATTACACCTATCCCGCAAGTAATGCTTATCTATCCTATATGACACGTGGTTGCCCACGCAAATGTTCCTTTTGTGCCGTTCCTCGGCTTGAGCCGGAGTATAAGAGCTACATCGGTCTTAAGGAACAGATTGTCAAGGCAACGAAAAGATTTGGCCCGCAGAAGGACCTTCTTCTGATGGACAATAATATCCTCGCTTCAACGCAATTCAATAATATTATTGAGGAAATAAAGGATTGTGGCTTTGAGAAGGGCGCTTTTTATATCCCTGAAAGCGAATATGATATTGCTATTAGGAACCTGCATGATGATTACAATATACGAGCTTACACAAAGAAATTAATTCGGCTTTATGACCGAATTGCGGATAAACTACCTGAATCCGAACAAGCGGATTTTTACTTGCAACGTGAAGAGAGAAATTTGCTTTATGCTGAATTCTCTACAAAGGATGCACTAATCGGATTTGACGAGATTGCCCGGCCTCTGTATGAGAAATATTTTAAACGGTTAAAAAGAATGCATATCGTCGATTTTAACCAAGGTGTAGACGCCCGTCTCGTAACAGATAAGAAAATGGAGAAACTCGCGGAAATAAATATTAGACCTCTTCGGATTGCCTTTGACCATTATTCCATGAAAGATACCTATATTAATGCAATTCGTACCGCCGCTAGACATGGGATTACCGATTTATCTAATTACCTGCTTTATAATTTTGAGGATGAACCGGATGAATTATACTACCGGATGAGAATTAACGTTGAACTCTGTGAGGAACTTGGTGTTACAATTTACTCTTTCCCAATGAAATACCATCCAATCGATACCCCCGAATTTTTTAACAACAGGGAATACTTAGGCAAACATTGGAATCGTAAGTTCATTCGTTCTGTGCAGGCTGTACTTAACTCCACAAAAGGTAAAGTAGGTCGTGGAAAATCTTTTTTTGAGGAAGCATTTGGTAAGGATATAGAAGGTTACCATAAAATTTTATGGATGCCTGAAGCATTTATCATACATCGTTTTAAGTATAAAGATAACTTGACCGCTGAATGGTGGAATAAATATAACCGCCTCGATGGGAAACAGCTTATAAAACTGCAGTCCATCGTTGCCACGAATCTGTTTAACGAAACTACAATTTTTACTGGCGATCCATCTATTGATGACATTTTAAAATATTATTTAATACGACGTGATCCCCAATAAAAGGATATGATATTGATGACCAGGTGATAGATGTAAGTCTTATGAAATGGAATACAAACCCAAAAGAGATAATAAAACCATCCATATCAGCCCAAAGGCTCGGCATGGATGGTCTTTTAACACTCTTTAGACTATTCACTTAAGTTTCTCTTCAATCACAAAGCGTTCAAATATTGAGCGGCGTTTTGTCGTTCTGCAGTTTCATTAGAAACTAATAAACAGTTTTAAAATCTCAACCGTTACTTTGAATAACCTCATGACGATGTCGGCGATGACTTGCCAATCGGTGAGCGGGTCGGGGGCCGCACCGGCGGCACCGGAAACGCCGTAAGGTTCGAGCGTTTCGTTGATATCGCCGGGGGTGAAGGAGTCGACGGTGAAGCTTTGCAACAGCGGCTTGATGACGGTTCCGATAATCCGTGTCGCCGCGTTGCGCATATAGATGAGCTTTGCCGCGGGGGTATAAAAACTCTCGTTGAGGGTGAACCCTTGCGACGGCAGACCGAAACTCTCAATCAGATTGTTCGCGGTGCCCGTCGGTATATTGACGAGGGCATAGGTCAGCGCCCCTTTAAACGCCTGCAGGAAGACGCGGATTTCAAGCGAGTCGTAAGGGATATTTTCGTCACCGGTGTAATGGCTCGCGAAAATCAGGGAGACGATGTCGGAAATTTTTTTGAATTCGCTCGGCTCGATGGTTTCGCCCGCGAGCGCGGCAATTTCCTCAAGGCTGTCGACGGCCTCGGTCGAAGCGGTTTCATAGATGGGGAGGTTCAGCGCGTCGCCGAGCACAGCCATCAGGGCGGCGAGCGCTTTATAGCCGTCGGAGCCCGGCTCAAAATCGAACAGGCGAGCGACCTTCCGGGGGGTGCCGATATACTCGGTGATGTAGCGGTTCATCGCCGCGTTCTGGTAGCCCCGGCTGAACGCGGGGAAATCGTTTTCGAGCAGCTCAAGCTGCGCCGCGTTGTAACCGGCCGCCAGGTCGGCGGTGTCGATGGCGTCGATGTATTCGCTGCGCACTTCCACGCCGGCTTCCGAAAATGTCACGATGCGGTACGCGTTCGGAAAGGTAATCAGCGAACCGGTTTCGATATCATAGATTTTGCCGCCTTTATCTGTCACGGCTTCCGAAATATCGCTCGCGTGGACATGGCCGGTAAAGATGGTTTTTATGCCCCAGTCCGCGAACTTCGCGGATATCTCACGGTAATTTTCCACGACGAGGTTGCCGCCGCCGGGAACGCCCTGGTTTTTAAAGTGTTCAAGGGCGCTGTGGTGCATCAATCCGACAAGATATTGGCCGTCGGCCTTTGCCTTGGCCGCCTGTTCTTCAACCCAAGATAACACCGCGGGCGTAATCTTGCCGAGGTCGTCGCCGTAGACGCAGGAATCAATCGCGATGAGCCGGTATCCTCCGCCGAGATCGGCGGTATAGGATGCCGAAGCGTCATGCCGGTCGAGCGCCTGGCTGTATCCGAAATCCGCGTACATGGTTTTAAACTCCGCGAGGTCGATAGACCCGGGGCCGGAGACATCGTCGATATCGTGGTTGCCGTTGATGACAAAAATGTTTTTGCCCGTTCTGTGTTCAAATGCCCGTAATTTCCCGGTGACGGCCGAATGCTCCCCGCGTCGGCCGCCCTTGGTGATGTCGCCGGCGATTAGCAGGACCCGCGAATTGGACGCCTCGAACCTTGACAGCAGGCTATTAATGATTGCTTCGGACTCGTAGTCGAGCTCGCCTTGGATGTTGGTGTGCCAATACAGCGGGTCGCCGGGCAGGCCCTGCTGCTCGCCGATGGGCCCGAGCATGGCAAGCGGCTTGTAGTGGGTGTCGGCCGCGACATAGATTGTAAGCGGCGGGTCGCCGGACGCCTTAGCGAGACCGGCGGACGGCAGCAGCAGAAGCGCGCACAATACGGCGCAAAGGCTCTTTTTCACTGTCTTTTTCATTTTATCCCTCCATGTCTATGCTTTTGCTTTTCTGCAGGCGGCGGCCAGTTTTTCGACATCGTCCGCTGTCCGGTCCGGATTTACGCCGACATAGACCGTCCGTGACAGGATGTCGAGCGTCTTCGGGCACATGTCTTTGGCGTAGTTGTGGTTCAAAGTTTTGTTCGCGGGCATATTGTACGGGTTCATCAGCGGATGGAAAGCGCCACGTTTTTCAAGGACGGGCGTCCAATGTGTATAGACATGCTTGCCCGTGTCGATGGGCAAGACGCCCCCGACGCTCGCGGCGAAACGCCTGGCGAGTTCTTCGGATTCAAACCAAAAAGCCGCGGTCGTTCCGCAGTCGCCCTCGATATCGTTGGACTTAATAAAGGAGAAGTCGTTGCGGAGGGCTTCCATGAGAAGTTTTTTGTTTCTTCTTAAATCGGACAGAATGCCGTCGAGTTTCTTAAGCTGCTCGCGCAGGATGGCCGACGCGATTTCGTTGGTCCGGTATTCGTTGCCGCAGAACGGCGGCTCGCTGATTTCATCGAGCTGGCCGCCGAAAAACGCCACGGCGCTGCTGTCGTGATAGATGAACGCCCGCTCAAAGATGGTCTTATCGTCCGTCAGAAGGGCGCCGCCCTCGCCGGCGCTGATGATTTTGAACTGGTTGAAACTCAGCGCGCCCGCGTCGCCGACCGTGCCGAGCCTCTTGCCTTTATAAGCCCCTCCGTCGGCCTGGCTGGCGTCCTCGAGGATTTTTATGTTGTATTTCTTTGCCAAACCCGCAAAAGCGTCCATATCGCAGGGAAAGCCCTGGATATGGACGGGCATGACGGCTTTGGTATGCCGGCTGATTTTCTTTTCGACATCGAGCGGGTCGATGGTCAGCGATTCGTCAACCTCGGCGATGACCGGAACGGCACCCGTCGCCAAAACCGCGATGGCGGACGCGATATAGGTATAAGCGGGCACGATGACCTCGTCGCCCGGCCCGATACCCATGCCGACAAGGGCGGATACCAGCGCGGCTTTGCCCGAGGTCATCAGCACGGCGTAGCGGCTGCCGAACATCCGTTTAAGGTCTTCCTCGCAGCGCTCGGTTGCTTTCAACCCGTCGTTGATTTTAAACAAGTCGCCCGACCGTATCACCGCTGCGGCGGCTTCGATTTCCTCGACACCTATTCTGTACACAACAATTCCTCCGTAAGTTTCAAATTCTGAGCGACGATGCTGTCGTCGGCCGTATCGGCAAGCGTTTGAACGCCGGATGTTCGGAACATGTCGATTTCGTAGCCGCCCCGGCAAATTTGGTCGCGCGAAGGCAGGTAGCCGTTGTTCCCGTTGGCGCAGCCGGCGCACAACACATGGGGAAACGGCGCGAACCGGCGAAGCCGCAGGGAGATTTCGGAAAAGAACTCAAACGGGAACGGGATAAACACAACCGGCCCAACGCGCAACACCGTCTGCCGGAAACGGAAACCGGTTTCAGCCGGCAAACCCGTTTCATAAGCCCGGACGACCGACGACAAATATTCATATGCCCTGCCGCCCAGATTGATTTGATTTTGGCTCCCGAACTTTTTGAGTTCCTCACGCGCCTGCGCAAGGGGCATTACGGGGGCGTACGGCAATTCGATGGTACCGCAGGCGCACGAGAGGCCGGCTTGGCGGTATTGAGCGATTTTTTTATAGGCCCGGACGGCGTCGTTTGCCGCGAGAGCGCCGTGTTCCATGGCATACCGGATGTCGCCGACGGTTTTCCCGTTGGTCAGGCGGGGCCCCACATCGCCCTCGGCGCCGTTGATAAACATCGTGAGCGCGCCGCTTTCCGCTTCGAGGCGGTCAATCATAACGCCCGCCCAGTCCCGGGTGATTTCGGCGTTTTTGCCGGCGGCCGTGCAGTGGGCGCCGTAATGAACGATATTCGCGACGGGCTCGCCGGCTTCGGATTGAAAACTTAAAACCGTCATAGCCGGGTCATAACAGCCCCATGGGTTCTGGCCGAGGCTGATTGTGTTGTCTTTGTTGAATTGGCGGCGGTTGACACCGATATCGCTGTGAACACGGCCGACGCCGAGAACAACCGGGCGCAAGCCGCCCAACGCCGTTTTTACGGCGGCGAGTATTTTGGGGATAAATGTACTGTCGACATATTCCCTGTCGACTTCACCCCAGCCGGTGTTGCCCGCGGTGCACGGGCCCGAGTGGGTATGTGTGGCGCACAGGATGACATTGCCGGCGGGTATACCCGTTTCCCGCGATACCGCCGCGCGGATATCGTCGCTGAGGCCGTTGTTGATGAGACAGACGGTCGCCGACACCAGGGCAACCGTTGCGCCGCCGCTCTTGAAGACGATGGCGGTGGCCGTCAAATCGTCGTTGACTGAAGCGCTGTAAACATCCGGCGCGTAGCCGTAAAGCCTTCCTCCGACGGGAGGCGTGATAATATCCCGGCCCGCGCCGGCCGTCAAGCCGGACATACCGTTCCCCCTTGCATACCTCTTTTATTAATCATATCATATCGGGGAAGGATTTGGCAACGCTATTGCCGATTCGAAAGGTCGCAAGACGCCGGCTTGGTTCATAATTATTTATTGAATATTCATTTTTGATAAATAAGACATTGGTTTCCCCTGTATAATTGTGAAATTGGAACGCATTCGCAGAGAAGAGGTTCAAGCATGCTGCAACTGACAGCCATTACAAAAACATATCGAACAGGCGATTTGAAACAGGTCGCTCTCAACGAAGTGTCCGTCAACTTCCGGGAAAGCGAGTTTGTCGCCGTCCTCGGCCCGTCGGGTTCCGGCAAGACCACCCTGCTGAACATCATCGGCGGGCTTGACCGTTATGAAAGCGGCGACTTGGTGATACGGGGCAAATCCACGAAAGAATATAAAGACGCTGATTGGGACGCTTACCGCAACCATTCCGTGGGATTTGTGTTTCAAAGCTACAATTTAATACCCCATCAAAGCATTTTGGCCAACGTCGAGCTGGCGCTGACGCTGTCGGGTGTCTCCAAAGCCGAAAGGAAAAAGCGCGCGCGGGACGTGCTCGACAAGGTCGGCCTGGGCGACCAGCTTCACAAAAAACCGAACCAAATGTCGGGCGGGCAGATGCAGCGCGTGGCCATCGCGCGGGCGCTTGTCAACAACCCCGACATCCTGCTCGCGGACGAGCCGACCGGCGCGCTCGACTCCGAGACATCCGTTCAGGTGATAGACCTGTTAAAAGAAATCTCCGAAAACAAGCTGGTCATCATGGTGACGCATAACGCGGAGCTCGCGGAGCATTACGCAACGCGGGTTATCAAGCTCAAAGACGGGGTCATCACCGAGGACAGCAACCCATATGGCAGCGGCGAAGCCGCGCAAGTGTTCACCGGCGCGGACAAGCCGGCCAAAAAAACGAGACAGAAAACCGTGAAAACGCGCATGTCGCTGTTCACGGCGCTGTCGCTGTCGCTGAACAACCTGCTGACAAAGAAGTGGAGAACTTTTTTAACATCGTTCGCGGGGTCCATCGGCATCATCGGCATCGCGCTGATTCTGTCGCTTTCGAGCGGGTTTCAGGCGTATATCGATTCGGTGCAGGAGGATACGCTTTCCTCCTATCCGCTGATTCTCGAAAGAACGGCGATGGATTACGGCGAACTGACGGCCGACGGGCATGAGACAGGCAAAGATAAAAAAACCGCCGGGCGCAAAAGCGGTAAAATCTATTCCAACACCGCATTGTCAGACAGGTTCAACACCATGACCGAAAAATCGTGGAACAATAACCTCGCGGCGTTTAAGGCCCATCTTGACAACAGCAGGGACAAACTGCAAGGCACCGTCAACGCGGTGGAATACACCTACGATGTGCCTCTGAACATCTTTTCCCCCGACACGACGGAAGGGCCGAAACGGTTAAACCCGAGCCCTCTCGAGGGGATGGGAAGCGATTCGGGCGGCATACAATTGTTCTCGTCGGGGGATGTATGGGACGAGTTGATGGACAACCCGAAACTGCTCGGCTCCCAATACGATGTTATCGCCGGCAGTTGGCCAAAGGCGTATAACGAAATCGTGTTGATCGTTGATGAGAACGACGAAATCAATGAGCAGACTCTCGCCGCGCTCGGCTTGATTGACGCGGAAGAGATGCTCGCCGCCATGGAAAACAACGAGCGCTACCGGGCGAAAAAGCCCGAATTCACCTATAAGGATATTCTCGCGCTTCGCTTCAGGCTCGTCCTTCAGCCGGATTTTTACCGCTACGATGACGCTAGCCGCGCGTGGGTCGACATGAGCGAAGACGAACAGTATGTGGCGGGGTTGATCGGCAAGGCGGTCGAAATGAAAATAACGGGTGTTGTGCGCCCGAGCGAACGCGCAGTAAAGCAATCGGTTTCGGGCGGAAAAATCGGCTATCTGAAAACCTTGACCGAGTATGTCATCAAAGAAACGGCGAAGCGGGAAATCGTCAAGCGGCAAATCGCCAACCCACGCGTCGATATCTTTACGGGCCTGCCGTTCAAAGAAACCGCGGAGCAAAAAACGACGGAAGAATCCACCACACAGCCTGCTGCCACCGCCGCGCCCGCAACCACCGCGGCCGCCGCGACCGTTACGCCCGTTTCCGCTCCGGCAGCCGGCAGCCTGTCTCTAAAGGGCAGCCCTCCCCTCTCCGCTTCGTTCGTGGAAACAACGACGGCGCCCGCCACCATGACGGAGGAAGAGGTTTACGCCTACATCGACGCGCATTTCAAGGGTGAGGAACGCGACAAGATGAAAGACATGGCCAAGTTGTTCCTGAAAGACACGCGCAACGGCGCCGAGAGGCGGCGGCTCATCGGCTATTTGAACGAAATGCTCAAAGAGCAAGAGGTCGAGGGCATGGGTGAGGTCACCGGAGAACAGTTGTATTATTATATAATCAGAATCGATAAGAACACAAAGCTCCAGATGCTCGCGGCGCTCATTAAGTCCGGCGGGAAGCCGCCGGAAACCACCAAGCCGAACAAAGAATCGACGACCAAGCCGCAGGAAAAGCCGGAACAGACAACGGCAAAGCCGAAGCCCGGCGAAACCACAACGGTGACGCAGCCGGACGGGCAAACGCCCGAGGAAGAGCCGGAGACGGCCCCGACCGTTTCCGACGCGAGCTACAAAGAAAACCTGGCCTTGCTCGGCGTGGCGGATATCGAGAACCCGGAGACAATTCTGATTTACCCGAAAAACTTCGCGGCGAAGGACCGGTTGGTCGATTTCATTAAAAGCTACAACGATAAGGTGACAAAGGAAGGCAAAAAAGAAAACGCCATTGAATACACCGACTTTATCGGCTTAATCATGTCGTCTGTCACAAAAATCATTAACATCGTTTCTTATGTTTTAATCGCGTTTGTTTCGATATCGCTTGTCGTGTCGTCGATTATGATCGGCATCATCACCTATATCTCGGTTCTGGAACGGACGAAGGAAATCGGTATTCTGCGCTCGATCGGCGCGTCGAAACGGGACATCTCGCGGGTTTTCAACGCTGAAACTTTAATCGAGGGCTTTGCAGCGGGATTGATCGGCATCGCGGCGACGGTCGCCTTGTGCATACCCGTCAATATGATCATCGAGCGGCTTTCGGATATTCCGGGGGTGGCGAAACTGCCGGTTGCCGGGGGCGCGGCGCTGATTGTCATCAGCATCCTCCTCACCACGCTCGCCGGGCTGATTCCTTCAAAAATGGCGGCGAAGAAAGACCCGGTCGTCGCGTTGAGGACGGAGTAAAACGACCGTTATGAAAAACGGCCTGCGCAACGGGAAACCGCGCGCAGGCTATTTTTCAGCATGGCGTTGATCTGCCCGATAGGCCGCTCGCGTTCCCCCGGAGGCGAGCATGGGCCCATCCGCCGCGCAGTATCGCGGCAGGCGTTGTCCGCCCGAATGCAAATAGACCGGAAGCACTTCCGAAGAAGTGCTTCCGGTGCTTATAGGATCGCATTAAAAACCGTAGTAAAAGTGCTCAATGAGAGCAATGATCGGCGCAAAAATAACCCTGGTGACAATATTGCTTACAAGGAAATCATACAGATAGTCAACCCATGTCGGTTCATACAGAAAATAGACGAATTCATTGGCGTCAAAATCGATAACAAGGTCGCCATTGCTAAAGCCATATTCATCCGAGAATATACCGGCCGGAACAGCAAGGCTGTAGCTCGCTACCGTATCAACCACAACGCTTTCCATGAAGTAAAAATAGAGCTCAAACCCGTAGCCTTCGTTATCATACGGCGTATAGTATTCGAAGTAACCCATCGTTTCATCCGCGATAACATTGCCATAATCGTCCAAAAGATCAAAGGCGAACGCGTCTTCGTCCATATAGACATAGGAGCTGTCAAGGTCAAAGTTGAAAGACTCCAACACGTCGGTCTCACCGTAAATGCTGGCACTGAAATAAATGATGTCCTCCGTGTTGGTACCATAGGCAAAGGCCGATACCATGGTGATTGAGCCGATGACGAGAGCCAAAAAAACAGAGAGGATTCTGCGGGCATGTTTCTTCATTTTTATACCTCCGGATTTTATTTCCAAGATTTTCTTGGATAAGCTTAATTTACTACATGAAATTCTTATTGTCAATAGTTTTTTCAAAATTTTTGTGAATTGTTAACTGTTGTTTCTGTATTTCAAAAGCAGATTCATACGATGTGTGAAAAATATATCGAACATTTTTGGTTTCGGTTGTATTCTGCGGAAAGAGGCGATCAGCCCGTAAACGCAAAACAATAACCCCATGAGCGAATAATAAATTTCAGGCGCCATCCCGAGTTCGGAATGTCCGAATCCGGGGGCTTCTAAGCCCTTCGGGCGCGCCATCCGGAGTTCGGAATGTCCGAATCCGGGGGCTTCTAAGCCCTTCGGGCGCGCCATCCGGAGTTCGGAATGTCCGAATCCGGGGGCTTCTAACCAAGAGCAAAGCACCCCTCGGAGAGGGGTGCTTTGCTCTTGGAGGCGCCATCCGGATTCGGACCGGAGAATCGAGGTTTTGCAGACCTCTGCCTTACCACTTGGCTATGGCGCCGCGCGTTGCCGCATTAGTCATTGTATGCGGCCATGAGAAAAAAATTGCCTTTAGTGAGAAACGGACGCCTTAACGTTTGTCGTTTCAGCGTCCTTTGGAGCGGATGACGAGGCTCGAACTCGCTACCTCCACCTTGGCAAGGTGGCGCTCTACCGGATGAGCTACATCCGCATGCTGGTGCCTCCGGCCGGAATCGAACCAGCGACACGTGGATTTTCAGTCCACTGCTCTACCAACTGAGCTACAGAGGCATAAAAATGGCGACCCGGAACGGGCTCGAACCGTCGACCTCTAGCGTGACAGGCTAGCGTTCTAACCAACTGAACTACCGGGCCGTGTGGTGGGAACAACAGGGCTCGAACCTGTGACCCCTTGCTTGTAAGGCAAGTGCTCTCCCAGCTGAGCTATGCTCCCGAACCCTACCGCCGGTGTCAACGGCGACGGATAATAATATACTATATCTAAACTGCGTTGTCAACACAAAAAACACAAACTTTCGGATTATTTTGCACCGGTTCAGCGCGCTTTTTCCAAAAGTTCACGGATGTCTTCGCCGGTAAAAGTATATCTCTTGGGGCAGAAATGGCAGGTTATTTCGCTTTGTTTTTCCTTCGACATCGAAGTAAGTTCTTCGGCCCCGAGGCTGACGAGGGCCCCGGCCACCCGGTCACGGCTGCAGGAACACTTGTAAGCGGCCGCGGTCGAGTCAAGCAGTTCAAGTTTAAAATCCGGCAGGACGGTCTTGCAGATTTCCCACGGGGTCAATCCCTTCGCGAGCATGGTTGTAACCGGCTCGACGCGCTCCACGCAGCGCTCGACGGCGCCGATAACAGCCTCCCCCGCCCCGGGCAAAAGTTGAATCAAATAACCGCCCGCGGCCGGGACGGTTAAGTCCTTGTTGACAAGGACGCCGAGCGCGCAGACGGTCGGCGTCTGCTCGCTTTCGGCGTAATAGGCGGTGACATCCTCGGCGATCTCACCCGACACGAGTTTGACCTGGCCGATATACGGCTCGCCGGCGCCAAGGTCTTTCATCACCGTCAACAGGCCTTGCGTGCCGACCGCGCCGCCGACGGCAAGTTTGCCTTTGGCGTTCAGGGGCAGTTCGACGGCGGGATTGGCGGCGTAACCTTTCACGCCCCCCTCACTGTCCGCGACGGCGATGACGGAACCCGCCGGGCCGCCGCCGTTGACGCGCAGGGTGACGCTTTGGCCGGCGCCTTTCAGCGACGCGCCCATAAAACACGCGGCCGTTAAAAGCCTGCCGAGAGCGGCGGTTATAACGGCGGAGGCGCCGTGAATGCGCCGCGCTTCGTCAACGACAGCGGTCGTGTCGGCCGCCATGACGGTCAGCGCTGCGTCCGTGGATATGCATCGTATCAAATTACCCAACATTTATTCCGCCTTTCGCGCCACAAAAACCGCCCTTTGCGTTTTGCCCGCGGGCGGCCCGAATGTCATCTCCCTGTATACATGGAGAGGCTGAAGCCCGGCCGCGGAAAGCCAGTTTTTTAATTCGGATAAGGCATACGCCCTCTCGGAAAATCGTTCGGCGCTTCTGTGGTATTGTCCGCATTTTTCCTCAAAAAAATCGAGCGTAACATCGACAATGCTTGTCTTTTTATCGAGCCGGTTGCGCCAGACGCAATACAGGTTGTCCGTCTCAAAAACAAAGGTGTTGCCGGCCAGGACAGTTCTGTGTTTGTACGGCGTATTGACATCGAAAACAAACACCCCGCCCGGGTTTAAAAACAGTGACACTCTTTCAAATGTTTTTTTAACATCTTCCGGGTCGGTCAGGTGGTTGAGGCTGTCAAGGGAGCATACAGCCGCGTCGACGGTTCCGTAGAGGTCGAGTTCCTGCATCCGCTGGCACAGCAGCAACGCTTTGAGGCCGCGACGTTCGAACTTTTGCCCCGCGAGACTGAGCATATCCCCGCTCGCGTCGACGCCGATGACATCATAGCCGGCCGCCGCGAGTTCGACGGCCAGGCTGCCTGTGCCGCAAGCAAGGTCGAGCAGAGTACCCGCCGGGACGCCGGCGGCAGAAAGAAGCGCGCGGACATATTCCGCACGCTTCGCATACTCCGCGTCTGTTGTCAGGCTGTCGTAAAACCGGGCGAACGCGCCGTAGCCGTTCATTCGTCTTTCATCCTCGCGAATATTTTTTCATAACTGTCACAGCCGTTCGTCAACGAGCGGTTGACGCGGCTGATGGTCGCCGTGCTCGCGCCGGTCTCGCGGACGATGTCGCTGTAAACTTTTTTATCGCTGAGCATCTTGGCGACGACAATTCGTTGAGAAAGCGCTCTGAGCTCGGTAACGGTGCAGAGGTCCTCAAAAAAAGCATAGCATTCTTCAACATTCTCGAGCTTCAATATGGCTTCAAATAAAAAGTCGGCGTTTTCATTCCTGAGTTTTTTGTTCAAGCATGCAACCCCCTTTTGACTTTAGACAACATTTTAACAGATTAAATTTGAAAAGTAAAGCATTGTTCGAATTACCTTGCGCCGTTTTAGCGGAAAACAAAGTAACCGGCGGTGATAAGGCCCGCGATCTGCAGTATAAACACGCCGTGAACGACCGTAACGGAACCAAAGGCGCGTAACAATTTGCCGCCGGCTTCCGTCTTCTTTTTCGCCAGCGCGAAAGCGTCGGGGCGCCAGGTCCAGCAAAGTTCGAGCAACTCATAGCCGATACAGTACAGAAGCCAGGTCTGCCATATGCCATAACTGTTGTGCAAGAACAGTTCATTTATGAATACAGCCGCCGAACCGCCGACGAGAACAACAAACCAGAACAGGCGAAATTTCAGAGCCGCGAAGCGCTCGAAATACGACTTTTCGGCAATGACCCAGAACATGGCGAAGAACGAGATGATCTGCGCCATGTTGACGCCGCCGAGCAGGATGAGCATCAGCGGCAGATAGCAGTAAAACGGTTGCTCGAGCCATTCAAAGGCTTTGCCGGCGCGTTCGTATTTCAACTTGTTTTTAAATTTCACCGTCGCCTTGTTGTAGAAAAAGTGCTGCAGAACGGTCAAAAGAATCAAGGTGGCGGCAATCCATGACAGCATAAAATTGGCGCCTCCGAGCGGATTCCATAACCCGCCGTTTTTCTCGATTGTTCCGGTTATTTTTTTAAGCGCGTCAAAGTTAAGGCAGAAGGCCAGCGACAAACCGAAGCCGCCAAACGCGCCGAGAGTCCACTCCATGATTTTCCAGTTATCTATGTATCCTTTTTTCTGCAGCGAACCGAAAATGAAGCGGCCGTTTTTCAGAGGATGCTTGGTGATATAAAACAAATTGATGCCGACGGCCCAGCCGACGGCTCCGCTGACGGCCCCAACGGCGCACAAAAGCAGGGAATAGCTGTCGCGGCGAATACTCATCAGGATAACGAGGGCGGCCAGAAGCAGCAGGTTGCCGCCCCACTCCTCACGCCGGTCTACGGAAAAATAGAGGCGGGGGAATTTTTTATCTTTGGGTTTGTAGGGGCTGTTGAAAATCAGGATACCGAGAAGCCGTAACGGGATAATCAAAGCGCACAAGACGATGATGTCGGACGGTTTGTAGATTTCACCGGTCATCGCGGTCAACGACATACCGAGGAACGCTCCGAAGACGCCAAACCATAAAGCGCCTTTTAAAATCACACCCTGCATGCCCTTCGCGTAGTTTACGGGCGGCTTTTTGTTAACGATGAAACCCAATGTCTGGCCGTAGGTTTCCGTTCCGCCGAAAAACATGCCGAGCGCTCCCGCGGCGGCGAATATCCAGAAGTTTTCCCGAATAATCGCGGAACCTGAAAACCGGGCAAACAGCAAGCCGATGTACGCGCCGGGCAGCATCGCTCCCTTTTCGCCGCCGATCATACAGCCGCGCATTCCCCACCCGTAGGACGCGGCAAGGGTTGTCAACGCCACAATGCCGGTAATTTCCCAAAAACTCATCAATAACACCCCGGTGATTATTTGTTCAGTTGTTGGCGGCAGACAGCCTTTTGACATACTCCGAAGCGCGCTGGCCCGCAATCGCGCCCTCGCCGACGGCTGTGGACAATTGGTTGAGGCCGCCGATGCAGTCCCCGGCCGCGAAAACGCCCGGCAGATTTGTCATGTTGTTTATGTCAACTTTGATGTTGCCGTCAACGACCTCAACGCCGAGTTTCATCGCGAAATCCGAGGCGGACGCCTGGCCGACGGCGACAAACAAACCGTCGAGTTCGACGGTGCCGCCATCCTCCAAATGCAGGCCGGTCAGCTTATCGTCACCCAAAACCGCGAGAATTTTCCTTGTATCGACCTTGCAGCAGTTGTCCTGTTTCGCCTTGTAGGAAAGGCCGTTGGTATATATGGTGATATCCTGTGAAAAACCGGCAAGGTGCCTCGCTTCGTTGACCGCGTAGTCACCGTTGCCGAGCACGCCAATGGCTTTGCCGCGGTAAAAGAAGCCGTCGCAGACAGCGCAATAACTGACGCCCCTGCCTTCGAGTTCTTTCAAACCCGGAATGTTCACGGTTTTGCGTGATTTCCCGACGGCAAGGATGACCGATTTGCAGGGATAATCGCCCGCGGCTGTCTCAACGACAAAATCCTCAAACAAACCGACGCCCGTCACTTCGTCGCTCAGAATGTCGACGCCCAAATCCCGGATTTGTTTTTCGCCTCGTTTTTGAATTTCCGCGCCGCTTAAAGAACTCTCAAGCCCGTAATAATTTTCAATGAGTTTGGCTTTTTCAAGCGCGCCTATGCCGCTGCCGACGACGGCGGTTTTCATCCCCGCGCGCACAGCGTAAAGAGCGGCGGATATTCCGGCCGGGCCCCTTCCTATTACCACGATGTCATACATGTGATTCCCTCTTCCGTCAGTGTTTTGGCTGTATCTTAAAGCAGTATATCGTGTGCGCCTTTATTTTGTCCGGCAACAGGCAAGGTATTTTCAATTTCAGCCTCCCGCCGCAATTTTCGGTTTCTATCGGCGCGTTTGCCCCCAACAGACGGACCTCGGCGCCCTCGGCGTATGCCACCTCGTCGAGCACGATTTCGCCGGCGGGGAACCGCTTGAGGAACGCGTACACCGCGCCTTCACGCTGCGTATAACAGACTTCGTTCCGGGTGCTTTTCTTATACTTCCTGCTGCCGTAAATACCTTCTCCGTTGACTTTCAGCCATTCGCCGATTTGAAGAAGGCGCTCCTGCATGATAACGGGAATGGTGCCGTCGGCCGCGGGGCCGACATTGAGAAGAAAATTGCCGCCCGCGCTGACGAGGTCGACGAGCATTTCAATCAAATCGGCGGCCTCCGTATAGTCCTGCGCGTCTTCCATCCGGTTGAGGCCGAATGAAGCCCCTATACCGCGGCACTCCTCAAACACCCGTTGGTCCTGCGCGTCCTCAATGCTTCGCAACCCTTCGATCATGCCGTATTCCGTAGTAAAATTGCCGCCCATACGGCCCCGGGTTTCGCTGCCCCAGCGGTCGTTGGGCACGATGACGTCCTTCACACTCGACTCATTATAAAGCCAAGCCAGAAAATCCGTGCTGTGCCACACGGCGCTTTTATGCTCCCATTCGCCGTCGGTGAACAGCGTGTACGGCTTGTATCTCTCGACAAGTTCCTTGAGCATCGGAATCAGGTGCTCAAGCGCGTATCGTTCCGGATCTTTGAGGTACAAAGGATGAAACCACTCATAAACCGAATGGTACACCCCGAACTTTACAGCCGCCTTGTCGCAGGCTTCTTTAAGTTCGGCGCAGAAATCCCGGTGAGGCCCGACATCGACGCTGTTCCAGTTCCACGCGTATTCGGATGGGTACAGACAAAAACCATCGTGGTGTTTGGAAACAAGGTTGATGTATTTGGCGCCTGCCTTTTGAAAAAGCGAAGCCCATTCGTCGGCGTCAAACAACTCGGCTTTGAACAGATGGACGAAATCAGCGTACTTGAATCGCTCACCGTAGTTTTTCACATGGAAACGCCGGGTTTCGCCTTCTTTGTCAAGCATGCTGTGGCCGTACCATTCGGCGTATTTGCCTTTCGGCGCGAAAGCCGGCACCGAATACAGTCCCCAATGAATGAATATGCCGAACTTCGCGTCTTCAAACCAAGACGGTACCGGCCTTTTGTTCAAAGACTCCCAGTTGTTTTCAAACATACGGCTGTTCTCCTTTCATCAGTCGCGCGGCGCGCCGAAAAAAGGCCCTTTGACTTCGAGTCAAAGGGCTGTTTGTTCAATGAAAAATCTCGCTTTGCTCGATGAGTTTTATTCCGGACCCGAGAAGGGCTTTTGAAGCCGCCTCAATATCTTCCACACGGATGATTACATACGCGCTGCCTTTTTCCGGCGAAATAAACGCGTACGCGTATTCCACGCTGATGTCCGCGTCGGAAAGGGCTCGAATCGCGCTCGCGAAGCCGCCGGGCACATCGGGAATCGCGATGCCGAGAACCTCCGTGGCGGAGACGGTCATGCCTTCGTCCTTGAGCGCGCTGACCGCGTTGTCCGGGTTGTTGACTATCAGGCGCAGAATACCGTAATCGGTTGTGTCCGCGATGGAAAGCGCCCGGATGTCAATGTTATGCCTGGCGATAATCGAGGTGATGAGGGCCAGCCTGCCGGGCTTGTTCTCAACAAAAATCGAAATTTGTTTGATGGGCATTCCAATTCCTCCTTCAAATTTTCGGCCGCGGAGTTTATATTTTTCGTTTATCGATGACTCTGACCGCTTTGCCCTCCGAGCGCGGTAAAGTATGGGGTTCGACGAGGTGGACGGCGGTGGAGACACCGAGGGTTGACTGCAGCGCGCCGCAGATTTTTCGCTCCGTTTCCTCAATCCGGCGTACGGAGTCCGAGAACAGCGTTTCGCTCATTTCAATTTGCACCGTCATTGTGTCGAGGTTGTTCACCCGTTCGACGACGATTTGATAGTTGGGCTCCATACCGAGCGATAAAATGACATGCTCGACCTGCGACGGGAACACATTGACGCCGCGGATGATGAGCATATCGTCCGTGCGGCCTCTGGGTTTCTGCATTCTTACAAGCGTTCGGCCGCAGGCGCACGTTTCGTGGCTGAGAGCCGAAATATCCCGCGTGCGGTAACGGACGAGCGGCAGCGCCTCTTTGCCGATGCAGGTGAAGACCAACTCGCCGTAGGTCCCGTCGGGCAACGGCTCGAGGGTGTCAGGGTCGATGACCTCGGGGTAGAAGAAATCCTCGCAGATGTGCATGCCGGCTTGCTCGGAGCATTCGTAAGCGACGCCGGGGCCCGCGATCTCCGAAAGGCCATAGATATCGTACGCCGTAATGGCGAGGGATTTCTCGATTTCCTTGCGCATATTTTCACTCCAGGGTTCCGCGCCAAAAATGCCCGCGCGAAGCGGCAGGGTTTTAGGGTCGACACCCATTTCGCGCAGCGTTTCGCCGATGAACATCGCGTACGACGGCGTGCAGCAGAGGATGTTCGAGCCGAAATCCTGCAAAATCTGAACCTGGCGCGCGGTGTTGCCCGACGAAACCGGAATGACGACGGCGCCGAGCATTTCCGCGCCGTAATGCAAACCGAGGCCGCCGGTGAACAGGCCGTAGCCGTAGGAAACATGGATGGTGTCGGATTTGGTGCCGCCCGCGGCGGCGATAGCCCTCGCGGCACCCTCGCTCCAGCATTTGATATCCCCCGCGGTGTAGCCGACCACCGTCTGCTTGCCGGTCGTGCCGGAGGATGCGTGGATTCGCACGAGTTTTTCTTTCGGCACGGCGAACAGGCCAAACGGATAGTTGTCGCGAAGGTCCTGTTTGACGGTGAACGGAAGTTTGCCGATATCGTCGACGGTACGGATATCCTGAGGTTTGATGCCGGCCTCGTCGAATTTTTGTTTATAGAACGGTACATTGTTATAGCAGTTATATACCATTTTGATCAGCCCGGCGCTTTGAACGGCTCTGAGATATTCGCGCGAGGCGGTCTCAATTTCGGGGTTGAAGCAATTGCACATACCAGCCGTCTCCTTCATAAAAATCTTATATATCCCTGTTGTATCCCAACTCAAACGCTTTGAGGTTCATTTCAAGATATTTCGGGGGAACGGTTTCTTTGACGGCTTCCATCCAGTCTTCTTTGGGAAGGTCCATCTGGCTTGCCATCGCGCCGATGAGGACGACATTGACCGCTTTTTTGGAACCGGCCCGCTCGGCTGCCGTCAGGGCGTCAATTTCAATGACATCCGCTCCCGCCGCTTGAAGAGTTTCAAGAACGCCCTCGGGATAAGCCGCGCTGCCAATGACCACAGGCATGGGGTCAATTTGCTGTGGGTTGACAATGAGTTTTCCCTCGGGCTTCATAAAGCCGAACCAGCGCGCCGACTCGAGCAGTTCGAAGGCGAGGATGAGGTCCGCCTCCCCTTCGCGGATAATCGGCGAGTCGACCCGGTCGCCGTATTTGACATAGGTGACCACGGAACCGCCGCGCTGGCTCATGCCGTGAACCTCCGAGACTTTCACATCATAGCCGCGCTTTGTCAATGCCCGGCCGAGCAGCCGGCTTGCCAGAAGAGTACCCTGCCCGCCGACGCCGACGATCATAATGCTTTTTACCGCCAAAAATAACAGCCCTTTCGGTATGTAGTGTTCAGGAAATCGCCCCGAATTTGCACAGTTGTGTGCAGACTTTGCAACCGACGCACTGCGTCGCGTCGATGTGGGATTTGCCGTCTTTCATGCTGATGGCGGGGCAGCCGATCCGCATACACATTTTGCAGGAGGTGCACTTCTCCCTATTCACGCTCAGAGGCGCGTCGTGTTTGACATACTTCAACAGAGCGCAGGGCCGGCGGGATATCACAACGGAAGGACCCGGCGCTTCGAGTTCCGCTTTAATGGCTTTTTCTGTTTCTTCCAGATTGTTGGGGTCCACAACGGCAATTCTCCGTACCCCGACGGCTTCGGCGAGTTTCTCGAGGCTGACGGCCGCGGTGGGGTCGCCTTTGAGCGTCAAGCCCGTCGCGGGGTTCTGCTGATGGCCGGTCATGCCGGTGATGGAGTTGTCAAGAATAATGACGACCGAATCGCTTTGATTGTAGGTAATGTCAATGAGGCCGGTAATGCCCGAATGCAGGAAAGTGGAATCGCCGATAACGGCGACGGACTTTTTCGCGTTGGCGGGGTCGGCCTTGTTGCGCCCGTGAAGAGCCGAGACGGAGGCGCCCATGCAAAGGCAGGTATCCATCATGCCCAGAGGCTGCAAGGCCCCGAGGGTGTAACAGCCGATGTCGCCGCTGACATACACCTTCAATTTTTTCAGCGCGTAGAACAGGCCTCTGTGCGGGCAGCCGGCGCAGAGCACGGGCGGCCTGCCGGGAACCGGAATATCCGCCGAAAGGGCCGGCTTTTCCGCGCCGGAAATCACCTTGGCAATAAGCGCCTGCGAGTATTCGCCCAAAAAGGTAAACGCCTCTTTTCCGGTGACTTCCAAGCCCAATTCTTTGCACTTCGACTCGATGAAATCGTCGAGTTCCTCAATAACGTACACTTTGTCGCACTTCGAGGCGAATTCCTTGATAAGCCCGGCGGGCAAGGGGTACACGCAGCCGAGTTTCAGGTAGGACGCCGTTTTGCCCAAAGCCTCTTTGGCATACTGGTAGCAGATGCCCGATGTGATGACGCCAACGCGGGTGTCGTTGTATTCGGCTGTGTTGACAGCCGCCGTTTCGGCCCATTCGGTTTGTTTGAGCGTTCTCGCCTCAACGAGTTCGTGCCGGACTTTGGCCATGGCGGGCATCATGACATATTTCTGCGGGTCTTTCGCGTATGGTTTTAACCCGGTGTCAACGCGGCTGCCCATTTGCGCCAAACTGCGGGAATGGGCGATGCGGGTGGTCAGCCGGATGATGACGGGCGTATCGAATTGTTCGGAAAGTTCAAACGCCAGTTTTGTGTATTGCAGGCACTCCTCGGAGTCGGCGGGCTCGAGCATCATGGTTTTGGAGGCGCGGGCATGATGGCGGGAATCCTGTTCGTTTTGTGACGAGTGCATGCCGGGGTCGTCGGCGACAGCGATGACCAGCCCCGCGTTGACGCCCGTATAGGAGGCGGTAAAAAGCGGGTCGGCGGCCACGTTGAGCCCGACATGTTTCATGCCGCAGAAAGCCCTTGCCCCGGCCACGCAGGCGCCGTACGCGACTTCCATCGCCACTTTTTCATTGGGCGCCCATTCACAAAACACCTCGTTGTACCCGGCGGCGTATTCGGTAATCTCGGTGCTCGGGGTGCCCGGATAACTCGACACAACCCGGCAGCCGGCTTCATACAGCCCTCTCGCGACGGCTTCGTTCCCCAAAAGAAGTTCCTTCATAGTTCCTCCGCTATTTGGCGTTCCATATTCAAAAACCTCCGCAATCCGCGATTTCGGAGGCTTTTGCATTTTGATGTTATATTATATCACTTTTATTCGGCTTCGACAACACCGCTGTAGAAAAATTCGTTGTCCTGCTTTTTCCCGGCGGCGTTGGCGATGAGCGAGACGATGAAGCAGGCGGCGATGGAACAAAGCATCGCGAGCACCGCGTAGTTGGGGCCTTTGCCGGCGAGAGCGTCATAAGCGTTGGGCGCGCCGCCCGCTGCCGCGGAACTCTCGGCCAACTTGAGGACAAGAGCCATTTTCGCCACCGCAGGCGGCAGCGCGACAAAGAAGCCGACCAGGATGCCCGCCCAGGCACCCGCTTTGTTGAGCCCTTTCCAGAACAACGCGATGGCGTACGGGGCGAGGAAAGAACCCGAGAGGATGCCCCAGGAATAGGCCATCATGTCGAGGATGGGGGTTTTGGTGTTGGCAACAACATAGGATACACCGATAAAGAGCACGCCGAGGATCTTGGTCATATTCGCGGCGCTCTTGTCGCCCATATTCTTTTTAAACGTGCTCTTGATGAAGTCAAGCGACAGCACGGAACTGGCCGTCAGTGAGATCGAGCACAGCGTCGTGACCGAGGCGGCGATGAGCATCACGAGCGTCAGGCCGACGAGGACATCCGGCAACTTGACCTGCTGAAGAATGGTGGGAATGAGATAGTCCGTGAAGTTCTGCGGGTGTTCCGTCTGAAGGCCGGAAATGGTATCCGGTGACAGGACGCGGAAAACCAGCGAGCCGATAAAATAACCGCCGCCGGCAATGAGCAGACAGAACAGTGTGGAGATGACGATGCCGCGTTTGGCCTGCTTGTCGTCCTTGATGCCGAAATATTTTTGAATCATGTGCGGCAGGCCCCAGGTGCCGAAACTGGTCATCAGCACCAGTGACATCAGGGCAATCCACTTCGCTTTATCAAGCGCCGGGAAGCCGTTTTCGACCCGGACATGCTCCGCGATGCCCGCAAACCCGCCGACTTGGCCGGAACGGATGATGAAGAACAGCAACGCTGCAATACCGACGATCATCATAACGCCCTGGACAAAGTCCGCCCTCGCCTGCACGACATAGCCGCCGAAGACGAGGATGAGGATCGCCACAACGGCGATGATAATCAGGCAGACGGTGTCGGGAATGCCCAGCAGAACGTCCGCGATGGAGGCGATGCCTTTATAGACCGAAGCCGAATACGGCACCAGAAAGATAAAAATGACCAGCGCCGAAAAGATACGTATGGCGCCGCTGTCATAGCGCTTTTCCAGGAACTGCGGCATGGTTTTGATTTTAAGCCGCTGCGTGGCCTCGCGGGTGCGGCGCGCGAGCACCACCCAGGCGAGCCATGCGCCGAAGATACCGTTGCCGATACCGGCAAGGATACCCCACATGCCGTACTTAAAGCCCGTGCCGCCGGCGTAGCCGACGAACATGACAGCCGAGAAATAGGACGTGCCGTAGGAAAGCGCGGAAAGCCACGCGCCGGCGTTGCGCCCGCCGACGGTGAGGTCCGCAACGCTCTTTTTGCCTTTGCCGGCGACGATGCCTACGGCCGCGATGACGACTATGTAGACGCCGATGGTTACCCATACCCATAAATGTTCCACAAACGATTTCCTTCTTTCTTCAGCGCTTTTTAGTTGTTTTGCTTTAAAGCTTTGTTGCTTTAAAGTGTTACGGCAATTATGATACTATACCCCCGCGCCCGTGTCAAGGTTTTTTATGTAAAACACGGAAATTTCGCGGAAAAAAGTGAAATAAAAAGACCGCCGGCATCTTTTCCGGCGGCCGGGCGGCAAAACCCGCTTTGTCTAACGGAATATGTTCTCGAAAAACGGGCTTCGTTTTCGCTGGCAGGCCGTGTTGTGGCAGGCCACTTCGTGGCAGACAAGGATGATATCGTCGCCGATGACATCGATATCCTCCCAGCATATCCGGATGTCATCGAAACGGCCGAAGATGCCGAAAGACCTCTTCCCAAAAATGATGATCGCTACCACTTTGCCCGTGCAGGTGTCTACCTCCACATCGCAGACATTGCCCAGACGGGTGCCGTCTTTTTTGTTGACGACCTCTTTATTTCTTAAATCCGTGACGCAGCAGTTCATGAAAACACCCCCGGGTACAGTATATGCACCCGGGGTATTTGTGATGTTGCGGACGGTCTTTGAACTTGATTATTATTCGTTCTAATTACTTATTTATACTGCCCGATAATCTTAATGCTGTTTCTTTATAATGTTTTAATTGTTTATTGTCTACAGAATATTCATAAATTGATTTACTCACCAAATCACATTCGAAAAGCTTATCAATATTGTTAAATACATAGATTGTTTCAAACTTTCGAACCTTGTTAATTTGTTCAATATTAGCAGTTTCAATTAACTCGTTTAAATAATTCCTTTTATCAGATATTAAGGTAGTATTTATAAAAAGTCGATAATGAGAGAAATGTGTATAAAAATAAACATTATCCTTATCTTTTTTATTGAGTTTTCCTATTTTAGTTTTCGTTGCTCTTATTAACGGCTCACTTGTAACCAATGATGCCGGATAAGAAATCCCTACTATTTGACCGTCATATTTCAGCAATTCAGCATCTATTTTTTTTAACCTTCCGCATGTATACTCTTTGTCTATTTTATCCTTTGTGTCGATGATTTTGTCATGTAAATGTAAAGCTTCTAATTGATTATCAAGCAGTACATTTGTAACTTCTATTCCTATATCGGCTTTTTTATTCTGTAAATCGGGTTTGTCTTTCACCTGCAAGCCAAATAAATCATCACAAAAGAAATCTAAAAGGACTTCCCTTGCGTAGAATTCAAAGTATATATTGCTATCGATTGGCAAACTCATTTTACTCATTATCAATCGGCAAATAGGGAAAATTAAAATCCGTATAAGCTACATAAAATATTGATATCTCTCCAACTCATACCTCGCATGAAATTAGCTGCTGTTGTGACATCTTTTTGTTCTATCAAAAGCTTGTATATACCAAGTCTCTTAATACGTTTACCCAGTCTTGTATTCTCTTTGTTCTCTTCTGATATCATGGCCATATATATTATAGAAAATAATTTATTAATTTCAAGTCGATCGCTTTCATCGAACTTTAAAATGATGTCATTTATATATTCCCAAGCCGTTTCATCAACATTTTTTCCAGTTTTATCATATAAACCAACAAAATCAGCATAGATTACGTCATTACCATACTTCTTGGCATACATAACAAGCTTGGAGAAATAGTCAATATCCCTTGGGGGTTCTTTTCCATTTTTATCAATGTAATATACACACCATTCATCAAATGAACCACTATCGAATGACAAATAAGAGTCATCTGGAAATTCTCTTAAAGTTTGCATTTCAGCCTCCCTTTAATTAAAGATGCTCTCAACTATTTCTTGTAGCATTCCATTCTTAGCTAAATTATAATTTAATAAATAATGTAAATGCCTAAAACCTTTGGCAAGCTGGTTCTTGCTCACGTTATTCCAGCATTTCCCATCTGTAAGCAAAGAGAATGTAATACCATTCCTTTCAAGATCATTTTGTCTATTAATATATGAATCTATTATTTCCTCAGGCTTTGAGCCTGAACCATTATAGAAATTCACCTCTATATTCATGGCTTTGTTATGCTTAACTAATATGTAATCAGCTTTTCTGTCAGCAATATCTTCATTTATTTGAAAACCATATTCTTTAAGAACCTTGAACTGTTTTTGTAAGAGTAGAGATACCTCCATAGGTTGACATATATTCGATATTATCGGAAAACAAGCATCCTCAAAGGCCGTACCACCCCGATTCTTTCTTCCATTACTGTCTAGGCCAACCAAAACACCTATAACATAATCAATTAGACTCTTTTCTGTTAAGTTTAAAAGTAAATGTTTTACTCCGATTTGTTCAATAAAAAATAAATATTTTTCTATTTCATTCATTTCTAGACCATTTTTCAATTCTTTGAAATTAAATGAAAATGTTAAATCATCTTCATGTTGCAACTCGCTATTTACTATTTTTAAAACTTCTCTGCCTGACCATACATTATCTCTTTCAGCCTTTGATAGTGCAAATAACAACGGAAATGTTGCTACAACTGTAGGGATTTTTAAAAGGAGATCTTTAAATACATTATCAAAATCGCTACATTTTATTAATGAGTTCATAGCATTCAATTCAATAATAAATGGTTTATAACTTTCAGCATTTCTCCAATCAACATAGTAAGAAAAACCTCTGTTCGTATCTAATAGATTGCTTACAAAAATCTTTAATAAATCGCTTTTATCCATTTCCAGAAACATTTATTTAATCTCCTATAGTTAACATTCGTCATATTTTTTTAAAAACAAATAAATATTCATGAGCTATCAATAGAAAATTATATTTAATGCTGTTTGTTTTCCAATAACCAGTAGCCTTACAATTATGTTGCTCTTTAATAATAAGCTCTTTTAATTTAAAGCCCACTCCTTCAAAGACTTTCATAATTTCGAAACTCATAGGGATCATATAACCATTTTGTCTTGTGTCCCCCATTAAAACAGCACAAAACTTGTCTTTTTTTAAGACTCTAAAACTTTCTTCTGCAACTGCTTTCATTTTTTCAATAAATACCGGTACGCTATAGTGTGATAAATCATCTTCTATATCTTCGCTATATTGAATTATATTTGCGTATGGTGGGTGAGTACAAATTAAATCAATAGAATTATTAGAAATAAAATCTAGTTTCCTTGCATTGCCGACAAATAATTGAGTAGCAACTGCATTTTTATATTCGAAGCCGACATGTAACTTAGCAATTTCAATTGCATCCGGATTAATATCTACCCCTATCCCTTTTCTGTTTAACAATTTCGTTTCAATGAGTGTTGTGCCACTACCGACGAATTGATCAAGCACCACATCGTCTTCCTTCGAATAACGCAATAATAAGTTTCTCGGTATATATGGTGACCAATTGCCTCGATATTTAGCATCGTGGGTTGCCCAGTTACCTCTATCAGGAAAACTCCAAACTGTATTTGTTTGCATTTCAAAATCATCTGGTTCCCATCTTACTTCTTTTTTTCTTAACATTTTTTACCCTTTTCCCAAATTCAATTTGTTACTAAAATCTCACTTATGTTACCTCTGGATTCTGCGTTGCAATTTATCATCCTTTTTGCTGTTACTCTTTCAATATTATATTTTTTATAAAGTTCATCGAAAAAGTCATCGCTCTTATCTGAGTTCTTGGGGTCCGAATTGCTAACAATGAATTTAGCACCAAGTTCATTTATTGTATCAACAAATCGAGATAATTCAATCTGCGAATTCTCATTAAATCCCGTTTCCGTATATGAAGTAAAATTAGCCGTTTCATTTAAAGGTCTATATGGAGGATCTAAATAAACAAAAGTATTTGAATCGATAAATGATATGGAATCTTTATAATCCCCACAATGAATTTGAACATTATATAGTGCTTTGTTTACACTCAACAGATTTTGTTTGTCACAAATCAATGGCTTTTTATATGAACCAATTGGAACATTAAATTCACCTTTACCATTAACTCTATATAGACCGTTAAAACAAGTCCTATTTAAAAAGATTAGGAGTACCGCTTTATCAATATTAGTAGACTTATTCCCATTAATTTTTTCATAATTAAAACGATCACGCATCTTATAATAAAACAATTTTCTTTCTTCCAATGACAATCCAATATACTCATCTTGCATTAACTCTAACGAAGTAATTAGTTTATAAGGCTCTTCTCTTATTACTCTGTATGTATTAATCAATTCCTCATTTACATCGCTTATATATATATCTTTCAATTTGAAGTTTTCTAAAATATCGAAAAGTACTGCTCCGCCTCCAACAAAGGGCTCACAGTAGCGTGTAATTGTTTTTCCGAGTTCAACAGGATAACCCGCCTTAATATCTTTCAAAAGCTGCGACTTCCCACCGGCCCATTTTACAAAAGGTTTAGGCACTTAAATATTTCTCCTTTTAAGCAAAGCTATTGCTTGAATTTATAGTTGAATAACGAATTTTTTTCTTAATAGATTATATCAGAACTTCCTATTGTTTACAATACAATGCTTTTTTACAAGTATGAATAGTATTAATATTTTCTATCATGTAAGCTGCATCCTTCTGCTAAAGAATCCTCTTCCTAGGTAATCTCATATGTTTTCTCTCCCTCAGTCTGCTGCGCAGCCAGCTCCCTCGTCAGAGGGAGCCATGAAAGGAATATCTCACCGATACGCTGACGCGCACGATTGTTATCGTATTCTGCCATCGTCTGCATAAGCAAGGCAAGCAATAAGGTTTAATCACCCGTCAGGCTGCGCCTGCCACCCTCTTTGGGAAAGAGGGCTTTTAATAATTCTACACCGTAAAAGAACCGTTAACGGTTCTTTGCACCCCGCAACCCCCCTCCGGCGGTCGCCGGTTTCCCCTACCATCCGTATTTCTCGCTGCCCCACCGCTTCTCGACAAGCGTCTGCTCGGTGTAAATGAGCGTATTGTCCTTGACATCTTTGGTCAACAGCACCCCGGCGCCGATGACGCTGTAAGGCCCGACCTTCACGCCGGGCATGAGAATGGCGTTGACGCCCGTGCGGCAGTAGTCGCCGAGGAAGACGGAGTCCGAATAATCGCGGGCGAACTCCCGGCGGCCTTTCACCTTTTGGATGGTGACGCCGTCATCAAAGCGCAGGCTGCCGCAGACGGTAGCGGCGCCGAGGTCGGTGTTCTCGCCGATGATGCCGTTGAACTCCATATAGTGGTACAGATACACGCGGTCGAAAATCATACCGGAAAGCTCGGCAGCGTGGCTGACAACACACTCGTTGCCGACGGTCGAGCCGGCTTCGAGAAAGCAGGCGTTGCGCACCCGGGTGTCGTTCCCGATGACGACGTTGCCCATAATGATCGCGCCGTTTTTAATGACGGTGTTGTCCCCGGCGATGATATTGCCCTCGATGATGACATTCTTGCCGATCCGGCTGTTTTTGCCGAGTTTGACGAAGCCGCTGATGCAGGCTGTTTCGTCAATGGCCGCGCCTTCGCCGAGTTCGTTGGCGGTGAGTGCCGCGCAGCGCCGCGCGTTGATACCCTCGTTCGCCTCGAGGATGTGCCAGGGCTTGTCGATATCGTAAACGGGGTGTTCGGCCACGACCGCGCCGATTCGCCTGCCGCGTTTCATGTCGTCGTCAACCGACATTTCCAGGTAGGCCTCGACAGGAGGCATCATGCCGACCTCGGTGCGCGTGAAGCGCCCGGAGTTGTATTGCAGGGTTTCAAAAATTTCCGGCCCGAAGGCGAAGCCGCCGAAAAAATGCGTGCTTTCGCCGCGGGAATGGCCCCAAATCTCACCGATGAAACCGCCGTCGACCGTGCAGCCGATATAATCGCTGCTGCGGTCGTGAAGAGGACGGACAAGCGCCTGCGGCGAACCCGTCTGATCGTAAGCGTCCGCGAGGCGGGCTAAATCGCCGCCGTCGACAATCGTGTCGCCATACAGGGCAAGAAAACTCCCGTTGACAGAGTCCTTCGCGCACAGCAGAGACGCGGCTGTTCCCCTCGGGTTGTTTTCGGTGATGACCGTCACATTCGTGTAATCCCTGAATTGGGCATTAATCTCCTCGGAGAAACGGCCCGCGACGATGACGATGTTGTCAAAGCCCTGTTCGGTCAGCGCCTCCACGGCGTAAGAGACAATCGGCTTGTTGGAAACGGGAATCATGGTTTTGCTGCGGATTTGGGCGTAAGGCCAGATTTTCGTGCCGGAGCCCGCGCAGAGTATCACGGCGTTCTTCATGCTTATATTCCTTTCAAATAATATACCGTATTGGCGTCGCGGAGCAATAATTGACAATTAACAATCGGTATTATATAGTTAAGGTAATTCCTGCCGAATTTATCGATTGGAGGCGCGTTTATGAAAAAGCTTGCCATGATCGGCTGCCGGGGCATCGGAGGCTACCATCTCGAGCGCCTCAAACAGTTTTCCGATACGATTGCGTTTGCCGGCTTTTGCGACCTGGTTGTTGAAAACGCGCGGGACTTCTGCCGAAAAGCGGGCGGAGGCAAAGCGTACACCGACTTTCGGAAGATGTATGACGAAACCCGGCCGGATATGGTCTTTATCTGCGTGCCGCCATACTGCCACGGCGAGATCGAGTACGAAACCATAAAAAGGGATATCCCCTTCTTTGTCGAAAAGCCGGTGTCGCTGGATTTGCGCCTTTCGAAGGATATTGCCGCGAAGGTAAAGAGCGCGGGGCTTATAAGCGCCGTCGGCTTTCAGTGCCGCTACAGCAACCTGGTGGAACCGACAAGAGATTTCATAGATAAAAATAAAATCGTCCTTGTAGAGGCCTCGCGCGTGACGGGGGTGCCGGACATCGCCTGGTGGTCGAAAAAGAAACTGTCGGGCGGGATGCTCGCGGAATCAACCATCCACCAGTTGGACTTCATCCGCTATGTTTTCGACGAGCCGGAACTTGTCACAACCCTGGGGGCCTCCGGCTGGGTCAACAAGGAAGGCTGCGACGTTGAGGAGTTAACAACCACCATGATCCGGTTCCGCGGCGGCGCGCTCGGCGTGGTTATCTCGGGCTGCTACGCGACGGAAGGCGCGAGTTTTGAAAGCCAAATCACCTTCAGCGCGAGGGATAAGCGCGCGGTGCACCGGATTATCGAATCCCTTGCCGTTTATGAAAAAGAGGATTCCCGCGGTGAAGAGGTGTTTGTCACAAAAGGCGACGGCGTTTTAAGCAAGGCGTCGAAGGTTACCGCTTATTCACAGGAGGGTGACGCCGGTTTGCTTTGTGACCGGGCATTTGTCGAGGCGGTCGTCAGCGGCGACGGCTCAAAAATCCGCTCGAACTACGAGGACGGTCTGAAATCCCTGGAATTCGCCCTGGCCTGCAACGAGTCGATGGACACGGGCTGCCCGGTAAAAATCGGGGTTTAACCGCGAGTATTTCCCCCCCGCCGCTTGCCTCGCGGCCATCGGCGGCCAATTATTACAACAAAGAAACGAAGGAGATTGAGTATGGCGAAATGTGCGATTAACGGAGGCAGCCCCGTCCGGACGGACCCTTTCCCCCGCTGGCCGGTTTATGACGAAAAAGAGCGGGAAGCGCTGTTGAAAGTCCTCGACAGCGGCGTCTGGGGTACTTTGGGCCCGGAAGTCCTGAAATTCAACGAGAAATTCGCCGCTTACCAGGGCTCGAAATACGGCATTGCCGTAACGAACGGCACCGTAACGCTTGAAATTTTGTTAAGAGCCTTGGAAATCGGCCCCGGCGACGAGGTCATTGTTCCGCCCTATACTTTTAACGCGACGGTGTCGTCGGTCTTAATGGTCGGCGCGACGCCGGTTTTCGCGGACATTGAGAGCGATACATACAATATCGACCCGGCAAGCGCTGAAAAAGCTATTACGAAAAACACGAAAGCGGTCATCGTCGTGCATGTCGGCGGCAGGGCCTGCGACATGGACGCGTTCGCGGCGACAGCGGCGAAGCACGGCCTGTATATTTTGGAAGACGCCGCTCATGCCACCGGGTCGGAATGGAAAGGAACGAGGGTCGGCGCCATCGGCACCGCGGGTTCCTTCAGTTTTCAGGCCAGTAAAAACCTGACGGCCGGCGAAGGCGGCATAATTACCACAAACGACGAAACGCTGTATGACAAATGCTTCTCGATTCATCACTGCGGCCGGGACATTAAAAGCGGTATCTGGTATGACCACCCGAACATCGGCACGAACGCGCGTATGAGCGAATGGCAGGCGGCCATTCTGAACATTCAAATGGAGCGCCTTGACAGCCAACTCGAAACGAGGATGGCAAACGCCGCGTATCTCGACGAACGGCTCGCGGAGATTCCGTGTATGGGCATTATGCGTCAGGACCCGAGGGCAAACCGCATCGCCTATCATCTTTATCTGTTTAAATTCTTCAAGGAGCATTGCAAGAACTTGTCCAAGGAGAAATTCATCGAAGCAGTGAAAGCGGAAGGCATTCCGGCCGCCCCCGGGTACGCCCGCCTTTACAAGCAGGGTATGCTGGCCACAAGAGAGGCGAAGCGGATTTTAGGCGCCGGTGTGAGTTATGAGAATACCTATCTTGAAAACGCGGAGAAAGCCAGCGAACAGGAAGGCATGTGGCTGCTGCACAATGTGCTGCTGGGAACCCGCAAGGATATGGACGACATCGCGGACGCCTTCATCAAGATATACGAGAACGCGGACGAACTGGTCGGGTGACCCCGCGGAGCAAAAACGGCACCGCATCTATCATCATAAAGTATGCTTCCGTTTTATGCAAGACCATAAATGCGCGCCAATCAAAAGACCGCCCCCGTCCGGGATTGGACGAGGGCGGCTTTTTAGCGCTTGGGCAACCGGCTTTAAACCTGTTATCCAAAAAAGCGCTTATGCGTTCAAATCTGCCAGTTGAATTTGTAGAACACGACCGTGGCCGTATCCGACGCGAGGACAGTCCCGGCGCTGTTGGTCAGTTTGAGTGTGATAACCGCCTTGCGGCTGAAGAGGCCGGTGTTTGTCAGCAGCCCGTTTTGGCTCACGCGGACCTTCGCGTTGTCGGAAGACCATTCGGCTTTGGCGAAACTTGAAAAATTCGCGGAATACCCGAGTTGTTTCGAAACGCTTTTGTAAAACTTGTACCACGGTACTTTGATAAGCAGAGTGTCGGCCGCCCCCGCCGCGCTGTCGGTGATTTGAACCCGCGGCGTCACCGGCAGCCTGAGATCGGCGCCGGTCAAATCCACATCGAAATAGTATTGGCTGCTGCCCGTTGCCGAAAATTGGTTTTTGTCTTTACACTTGTAGAAATACGACGCGCCCGTAAGATAATCGGGGGTGGCTATCCAGCTTTTATCCATCCAAATGCGGGCGTTCACACCGGCTTTGATTTCTTTCAGAGCTTTTAAGCCGAACCGGAACAGCCAGTCGCCCGGCATTTTGCCCGGATAGCCGCCGTTGGGCGACTGGGTGCTCGCCTTGTTGTTGACGGCCAGGGCCGCGTATTTGTCGTAACTGCCGTTGTTGACGAGCGACGCGGGCCAGGCGGATTTCGGCACAGCCGTGGCGCCCGTAAAGCCCGAGGCGACGGTGTTGTAAAACGAATTGCTTGTGTTGGGGGTAAACGCGTCCGTCCCCGAGCCGACGATTTGAAAACAGCTTTTGTCATACATCACGATGTACCTTGTCGCTCCGGCGAGAAAGTCGTTTTTCGGGCAGATGCGCACAGTCACGACTTCGCCGGCTTTCACGACTTCACCCGCGGCCAGAGGCTTGAACACCGCGCCGTTTTGGCGGCCGGCTTCGAGACGGATTTCCACGGACAACTCCTTGCCGTCGTTGAGAACGGCGGAAGCGCCCTGGGCCAAAAGAACGAACATCAGCGCGAGGGTTAGAAGAATACAACCTGTTTTACGGATATGTTTCATAATGACACCTCCCTGAATTCAACAGATATTCCGATTGTTTTTTACATACTCCGCCGCTTTCCGCGCGGCGGTGTATAAAGCGGGCCGGCAAGTTTTTTGTATGGCCTCAAAGTCGTCTTCCGCGCTGCCGGAGGCGAACATCGCCATGACGCCGAGTTCGCGCATGGCATCGGCCCCCTCCCCCAGGCAGCCGCAAACAGCGATGACGGGCTTGCCTTTTGAAGCCGCTCTTTTCGCCACGCCGGCGGGGACTTTCCCACGGACACTTTGCGCGTCCATCTTGCCTTCGCCGGTGATGACCGCGTCGGCGTTTTCCAAAAGGGCATCAAAACCGGCGGCGTCGAGCACGAGGTCGATGCCCGAGCGCAACGAGCCGCCCAAAAACGCGACGACACCGGCGCCCATTCCGCCCGCGGCGCCCGCGCCGGGCATCGCGGAAACATCTTTTTTCAAGTCTTCGCGTATGACCCGCGCCATGTTGCGTAGGCCGGCGTCGAGTTCTTTGACCATGGCGGGGTCCGCGCCCTTCTGAGGGGAGAAGACATAGGCCGCGCCCTGTACGCCGAAAAGCGGGTTGTCCACATCGCAGGCGGCGGTAACGGTCACATCCGGCTTGTTTTCGGGCTCAACGATGCGGACTACCGCCGCCATGGAACGGCCGACGGGTTCGACGGCGTTGCCGCCTTCATCCAAAAACCGGAAGCCGAGCGCCGCGGCCATGCCGATGCCGCAGTCGTTCGTGGCGCTGCCGCCGAGGCCGAGAAGAATTCTTTCGGCTCCCCTGCCCCGCGCGTCTTTGATTAACTCGCCGACGCCGAAGGTGGACGCGAGGGCGGGGTTTTTCCTGTCACCCGCCAACGGCAGCCCCGCGCAGGCCGCCATATCCATCGCCGCGGTGCCGTCCGGCAATACGGTATAGCCCGCTTTCACCGGCTCGCCAAACACGCCGGACACGATGGCTTCGACCCGGCGGCCGCCGAGAATTCCGTGAAGGGAAGAACTTAACCCCTCCCCCCCGTCGGCAACGGGAAGCTTTAAAATATCGGCGCCGGGGAAAACGCAGGCAAACGCCTCGCCGATGATGTCGCAGACTTCGGCGGCGGACAGGGTGCCTTTAAAGGAATCCGGAGCGATTATGAAACGAGGCATAGCATCCTCCTTGCGCCGAACCCGGCTTATTGCTCCGCCGACACTTTGCGGATATAGCGTTTGAAGAACGCGACGCCTTCGCCGATGGTTTTAACCGGGATGCGCTCGTTGGTGGCATGGGCGCACAGCAACAGCGCCGTGTTGATATGGAACGGAGAGAATCGGTAGATGTTGTCGCAAACCGGCTCATAGAAGCAGGCGTCCGTTCCGCCCATAACCAGGAAGGGCGCCACAACGTTGTCGGAATCTTCCTGTTTGACAAGTTCTTCGATGGCTTTAAACGCGCGTGAGTCCGTGGGGGAGAATTTCGACGCTTCCTTGCCCTTTAACAACTTGATGTTGATGTCTTTGTTTTTCACGACTTCCCGGATGTGCTTTTCCACATCGGGGATTCGCGTGCCGGGCATCTGGCGGAAATTGACGGTGATCGACGCGATTTGCGGCAGCACATTGGCGGCCGGGCTGCCCTGGGCCATGGTAACGGCCGTCGTCGTTCGGACCATGCACGCCGAGGGCGGGAACTTTTTCATAACCGCCTTAAAGACCGGCTTGAGAAGCCACATGTTGCAGGTTATCAGCCGCACCGGGTAAGTGACATTGCGGCCTATGATGTCAATCATGCTTTGGACGGACGGCATGAGTTTGGATGGAAACTGGTGCCGTTCCAAATCCTTGATCACATCCGCCATACGGCCGAGAGCCGTGTGGTTTGGCGGTTGGGAGGAATGGCCGCCTTTTGCGCCCAGGGTAATTTCAAAATCCGTATAGCCTTTCTCCGCGATGCCGATGCCGGCGAGGTTTTTGCTCATTACGCCTTTGATCTTCGCGGGCAGGATGGCGCCGCCCTCGTCAAGGACGCTGTCAAGTTTAATTCCGCGGCTTTTGAGCGTTTCCATAATGGCCTTTGCCCCGGAATGCTCGGAGGCGACGACTTCCTCGTCGTGGCCGAAACAGAGATAGATATCCCGCTGTGGCCGGAAGCCTTCTTCCAGCAGGGTTTCCACAGCCTCCATAACACAGATGAGATGGTTTTTCATATCGAGAGCGCCGCGGCCCCAGATAAATTCGCCGTCGTTAAAGCCCTCAAAAGCGGGATGTGTCCAATCCCCAAGCGTGCCCTCGCTGACAGGCACGACATCCTGGTGCGAAAGCAGCGCCATCGGCTCGAGTTTCGGGTTGGTGCCCTCCCATTTGTAGAGAAGGCTCGCTTTGGATATTTTCTCTCTTTTTAAATTCTTTTTGATTAACGGATATGTATTGTCGAGAAACTCGTGAAACCTCTCAAACTGGGTCCAGTCGACAAGTTCGTGTTCCGGGTAGGACACGGTGGGAATTTGTATCGCGCCGCTCAGATTGGCCGCCGCGCGTTCCGCGTCGACCTTTTCGGGGGAAAGTTTTCCGTAATCCTTTCGTTTGGGGACATAGAAAGCCGCCCGGATAAAGGTTATGACCGTAAACGCGCCGAGAATAACCAACAGATATAAAACATAGTTTGGCATAAATGACTCCCTTCCCGCTCTTACCTATATTATACAAAAAATTTCCTGGAAAGCCAAGCCCGCAGGCGCTTGTTCTGCTTGACGGAGTAGAAGAACGCAACGAGAGCCGCGCACGACGGGATAACAATCAGAGAAATGGTCAACGCGAACTCACCCATCAGATAGATATGAAGCAGAAGGTCGGCGCAGACGGCAAACAAGCAGATGTCGATGAGCAGCGCGATGACAACGACCGGCCAATCGCGTTTTTTTCTTTTCAGCCAGAAGGTCATGAACAGCAAAATGCCTTCGAGTATCAGCAACAAGGGCATCGCCACACTGAAAAACCACTTTTTTTCGTTGCCTACGGCGTAAAACACATAGATATACAGCGCAGCCGCCGCGGTGTCAATCGAAATCTGCGTGTACGGATACTGTTTTTTCCAAAAAAACGGCTGCACGAACAGAACCCAGGCCAGCACGCTCGTCGCGACGACATAAACAGCCCAGTAGCCCGTCCGGGGAAATAAAATATTAATAATCACGCAAACAATATTCGGAATAAGAATACACATCGAAATGAGAAAGGCGATATACCGGCGCCGGACAGCCGGAGGCAAAACCACCTTGTCGGGGTAAGGCGCCACGGCGGCCGATTCGCCGGTTTCGCGGGGGTTTATAACGGGTGTGTCGCAAAGGACGCATTTTTTGGCGCTCTTGTCAAGCTCAACCCCGCAATTGACACAATAAGACATCTCTTCTCCTTTTGTCGCTCTCAGCTTCGGTTGCTCTCGATTTTTACGGGTATGCCCATTTTCACAAACCGAGTGAATATCTCCCGCTCGATGTCACTCTCTTTATAGATATTGGCTACGCTCAAAGCGAACGTATTATTGTAACTGACGGCGCCGATTCGGGCGCCGTTGAGCTTGCCCGGCCCTGTAGTGAGCACGAAGCGGCGGACAAAGGGCTCCATGGACTCCGGCAGGCGGACGACGCCGAGGTTCGACAGCAGGACACTGGTGGTTTGTTCGCCCGTAATCAGAAACGAGATGCCGATGCCCAGATTTTTGATGAACAGGGGCAAAACGCGCATAAAGGGGTTGGTTTCCAGTTTCAGGTTGGCCGTCATCATGGCGTTGAGTTCTTTTTTGTTGTTGACATATCTCAGGTACAGTGAAACCTGTCTGAGGACTTCCTCAAAAGAGTATTCCCCCATGTTCGGGTCGATGCGGGCGTTGTAGGTCAACGAAAAATTCCTCAATGTCACGGAAGGATAGTGGTTGCGTAGGTTCACCGGTATCTGCACACTGACCGGTTTTTGTTTGCGGCTTTCCTCAAGCTGCTTGTGATAGACCGCATCGAGCAGAACAGCGGCGGTCAGTTCGGTGAGCGTAACGCCCATGGCTTTCGCTTTTTTCTTCATCACATCGACGGGAAGAAAGCCCGTTGTTATATTCATGGTGTGATAAGGCATACGCGTGCCCTTGGCGTGGTAGACAAAGGAGTTACGGCGCTTGAATTTTGCCTTTGACGAGGCGAAGCGCGCGAAAGAATCCTCGAGTTCGGACGGGGACGCTTCTTCGCGCAGGTCAAGAACGCTTTCACCGGCGGAAACAGGCTTGCCCGTCAAACGAAGGTATTCGGCCGCGAGCGTGCACAGAAACCGCGACGCGCCGTACGCGTCGGAAAGCGCGTGGTAAAAGTCGGTCGATATGCGGTTTTCATAGTAATACACTCTGAATAAATAATACTTGTTTTCGTTCCAACGGACACGGCCGCAGGGGTTTTGAATATCCGGAAGCACCGGCGGCGCTTTGTTGTAATTTTTTTCGAAATAATACCAAAAAAAGCCCCTGCGAATTCGGACATCGAAGCAGGGAAAGCGTTTGAGCGTATCCTCGAGCGCTGCGGCAAGGGTGGCCGGGTCAATCTTTTCCGTCAGTTCAATCGAAACGCGAAAGACATTCGACCATTTTGAGGTGTTTTGGCCCGGGAAAATCTTGGCGGCGTTGTCGAGTTTGTACCAGGGCCGCATCCGAAGGCCGGGATTTGTATGTTCAGACATAGCCGTCAACCCTTACGAATTCTTGTCCACGGCGCGGGATTCTTTCAGATTGCCTGTTTTCCGGCTGCGCTTTTCAAACTCTTCGACGATGTCCGCAGGGGTAATACCCTGGTAAGCCATGAGTATCAGGGTGTGGTAAAACAAATCGCTGATTTCCGAAACGGTATCCTGTTTCAAGCCGTTTTTGGCGGCGATGATCGTCTCGGCGCATTCCTCGCCGCATTTTTTGAGAATTTTGTCAAGCCCCTTGTCAAACAGATAACAGGTGTAAGAGCCTTCTTTCGGGTTGTTTTTACGGTGGAGGATCGTCTTGTACAAATCCACAAAAACATCCTGCACTTTAATCGCCTCCTTACTGCGTTTCCTGCTCCCAAATCCTGTTGAAAAAGCAGGATGTGTGCCCCGTATGACAGGCCGCGCCTCTTTGTCGGACCCGGACGAGCAGGGTGTCATAGTCACAGTCCGCCGTGATGTTGACGACGCGTTGATAATGACCCGAGGTTTCACCCTTGTTCCAAAGCCTGCCTCTGGAGCGGCTGTAAAACCAGGTGTACCCGGTTTCCATGGTTTTTTCAAGGGATTCCTTGTTCATATACGCGAGCATAAGCGTCCTTCCGGTTTTATAATCATTGACGATAACCGGTATCAGGCTGCTTTTTTTGAAAAGTCTGTCAATATCCATATCGTTCTCCTGCCCCGCTCACGCGTCGCCTTCGCCGGCAGCCAAAACGGCTTCGCGCAAGTCAAGTGTGCCTGTGTATAGCGAGCGGCCGCATATCGCGCCGTAAAGGTTGTGCTTTTTGAGATTCTTTATGTCCTCAACAGTAGTTATGCCCCCGCTGGCGATAATATTGCATGCCACCGCCGAATTCAGCGCCGCGAGTTGTTCAACGTTTGGGCCGCTGAGCATGCCGTCCCGGCCGATATCGGTAAAAACGATGGTTTTGACGCCAAGCGACTCCATTCTGACAGCCAAATCAATGTAGTTTTCGGCGCTGACATCCGTCCAGCCTTCCGAAACGGCAAAGCCGTTTTTAGCGTCGATGCCGACCGCGATTTTACTCCCGTGTTTCAAAACCGCTTCTTCAACAAGTTTGGGGTTTTTCAAAGCCGCGGAGCCGAGCACAACTCTGGAAATGCCCGCGTCCAAGTAAAAGTCAATATCGGCCATGGCGCGCAACCCGCCGCCGAGTTCCACCTTTAACCCGCTTTTTTCGGCTGTTTCAATAAACAGCGGACTGTTCACCCTCGTGCCTTCCACGGCGCCGTTGATATCGACCATGTGAAGCCATTTCGCGCCGGCCTCAAAAAAGGCCCGGGCGGTGTCAAGATGGTTATCCGCGACTTTTTCGGCGGTTGACATTTCGCCGCGGCTGAGCCTGACACAGACGCCGTCCTTGATGTCTATGGCCGGGAGTATCACCATCAGTCAAATACTCCCTTCGTCGACAAGGCCGCGTTTCCTTTCGGTTTCACGGCGCCGCTGAGCGCATAGGCGCAGGCCTTGAAAAGCGCCTCAATAACATGATGGGCGCTCTTGCCGCCGATAGAGCGTAAATGCAACGTGATACCGGCGTTAAACGCTAAAGCCCGAAAGAATTCCTCGCAAAGGCATGTGTCGAAACCGCCGGCCTTTTCCTCGTTGAAGGCGGCGTCAAAGACAAGGAACGGCCTGCCGCCGATATCGGCCGCCGCGAACGCGAGGGCTTCGTCCATGGGGATATAAGAAGACGCGAAGCGCGTTAATCCGCTTTTGTCGCCGAGGGCTTCGCCGAAGGCCTTGCCGAGAACAATACCGGTATCCTCCACTGTGTGATGGGCGTCGACGGCAAGGTCACCCGTCACATTAACCGTCAGGCCGAACCCTCCGTGAAGGGCGAAGGCGTTGAGCATATGGTCGAAAAAGCCGATTCCGGTGTCGACGGCGATATCGCCGCCGTCGAGGCTCAGCGAGAGAGCAATATCCGTTTCTTTGGTCTTTCTATGCAGTTTCGCCGTTCTCATTTCCGCACACATCCTTATCGATTGCTTGTATAAAACCGTTCGACAGCGTTGATCAGTTCGACATTTTCAAGGTTTCGGCCGGCCGTGATTCGCAGGCAATTGCCGAAACGCCTGACGATAATGCCCGATTTTTTCAAAGCCTCGAACAAGCATTCCGCCTCTTCGGCTTGAGTATACACAAAATTGGCGTCTGCCGCAACCGGCTTCAGGCTGCCCGGTATTTCCTTCGAAATCCGGTTGAGTTCGCCAAGCAGCATATCCCTCGAAGCCTTGATGAGCGTAACGGCATGACGGATTCCGTCGGTGTCCGAAAACACCGCCCGGCCGATGGCCTGGGTTACGGCATTGACATTATACGGCGACTTGGCGGCGCGTATCGCGGCGGTCAGCGCCGGGTTGGCGACGGCGAACCCGAGGCGGATACCCGCCATGCCCATCGCTTTGGAAACAGTCCTTAAAACAATCAGGTTGTCAAATTCTTCCACACGGGCCGTCAGGGAATCCCCGTAGAAATCCATATACGCCTCATCGAGAACGACCAGCGCGCGGACACTCTGAATAAGGCGAACAATTTCACCCGATGGGATGCCCACGGAGGTCGGGTTGCACGGGTTCGAGAAGATGACCAAACCGGCGTTTTCACTGTTGACCGTATCGGCGGCAGCGGCGAGGTCAATGTTAAAATCTTGCCTTTTGGGCAGGGTCAGGACAGGGCATTCCGCGAGCCGGCCGTAAAACGGGTACATGGAAAAATCGGGCGCAAAGGTGACAATCTTATCCCCTTTTTGCACAAAGGCGTTGAAAATGACCGATATCAGTTCGTCCGAACCGTTGCCGGCGGTCACATTCGCGGCGTTGACGCCGTAATAAGCGGCGGCAGCGGCGCACAACTCGGCGGCGAGCGGGTCGGGATAGCGTTTGAAATGAATGGTATCCACCGCCGTTCGTATCGCCTCCCTGACTTTGTCGGACGGGGGCAGAAACGATTCGTTCGCGTCAAGCCGGACTCTGTATGAACCCGGCTCCGGTTCATACGGGTCGATGGATTTGATTTTATCGTTGAGTTCGTAGGGCACTCTAAAACCTCACTTCGACGGAATTGGCGTGAGCGGTCAAACCTTCCGCCTCGGCAATTTCAATGATATCGGCGCGCGCGTTGCTCAGCGCGGCATGCGTATAATAAATGAAACTGAGTTTTTTAACAAAACTGTCGACGGAAAGCGGTGAGAAAAACCGGGCCGTACCGCCGGTGGGCAGGACATGGTTCGGGCCGGCGTAATAATCGCCGACGCTTTCGGGCGTGAAGTTGCCGAGGAAAACGGAACCGGCGTTGTCAATGCGGCCGATGTATTCGAGCGGGTTTTTGACACACACTTCGAGATGTTCGGGCGCGAGTTCATTGGCGAAGCCGACGGCCTCGGACAAATCCGAACACACAACCACGGCGCCGTAATCGCGCAGAGCCTGCCGGATAATATCGGCTCTGGACAGGTCGTTTACCTGAATTTCCAGTTCTTTGACGGTCGCTTCGGCAATCGCTTCGGAATTCGTAAGAAGGATGGCGCTTGCGAGGACATCGTGCTCTGCCTGCGACATCAAGTCGGCGGCAAGGAATTTGGGGTTGGCGGTTTCGTCGGCGATAATGAGGATTTCACTGGGCCCCGCCACCATATCGATATCGACCGTCCCGTACAGAAGCCTTTTGGCCGTGGCCACATAGATGTTGCCCGGGCCGACGATTTTGTCAACCCTCGGTATCGTCTCGGTGCCGTAAGCGAGGGCGGCGACAGCCTGGGCCCCGCCGACAAGAAAAACCCTGTCCACACCGGCTATCGCCGCGGCGGCTAAAATATTTTTATCCGCTCCGCCTTCTTTCGACGGCGGCGTGACCATAATAATTTCCTTGACGCCGGCGATTTTGGCGGGGATGGTGTTCATCAACACGGAGGAAGGATAGGCGGCGGTGCCGCCGGGCACATAAATGCCGACCCGCTCGAGGCCGCGCACGCGCTGGCCGAGAATCGAGCCGTCACCGGAGGTATTAATCCAACTCTGCTGCTTTTGGCGCTCGTGGAAATCCCGGATGTTTTCGGACGCCTTATGAAGGGCGTAAACATAGTCGGCGTTGCTGTTTTTCAGGGCGGTTTCCATTTCGGCGCGGGGTATTTCAACGCTGTCGGGCTCGCAGCCGTCAAACTTTCTTGTATATTCGGCGACGGCTTCGTCGCCGTTGAGGCGAACATCGTAGATAATCTCGCTGACGGTTGCCGTGACAAGGCGGTCCACCTCGCCGCTTCTGGCCTTCAACTGATTGATCAGGGCTCTTTCGGCAAAACCGTCGGCTTTCGTTACGGGAATCATTCTATCATCTCCTTCGCGAGTTCGGCGTCTTTGAGGAAGCTTTCGATTTCTTCCTTGCGGAGTTTCATGCTGGCTATGTTGACAATAATCCGCGCGGAAATCGGCATAATTTCCTCGATGATTTCCAACCCGTTTTCCTTAATGGTCGTCCCCGTTTCGACGATATCCACAATCGCGTCCGCCAAACCGAGCAGCGGGGCGAGCTCCACGGAGCCTTCTATTTTGATAATTCGAACATCCATACCCTTGCCGGCGAAGAAATTCCGCGCGACATTCGGGTACTTCGTAGCGATCGTCTTTTGGGAAAAGCCCGCGTAAAAATTGTTGCCTTTGACACCGGCCAGGGCGAAAAAGCATTTGCCGAAGCCCAAATCGGTCATTTCGTAGACCTCGGCTCCGCTTTCAAGGATGGTGTCCTTCCCCACGATGCCGATGTCGCAGGCGCCGTGCCCGACATAGGTGATGACATCCGCCGCTTTGGCGAGAACAACCTCGAAATCATCGACCGGAAGGATGAGCCGGCGGCCTTTGTTAATGAGTTCGGAGCAGTCAAGCCCCATGGTTTGGAAAAGGCTCGCGGCCCGTTTTTCCAGTCTGCCTTTCGTAAGCGCGATTCGAATCGGTCTCATTGCTCTTCCTCCTTGAATTCTTGGCCCTATTCGCCGTTATTCCCGCCAGCGTTGACAGCCAGCGTCGTGACGCCGGTGCTGCTGACGATATCCAAACGGGGGATACGCATGGTTTGCGCCCTTTGCTTCGCCTTTTCGGCGTCGATTTCCAAACAGTTGACGCACACAAGGCCGTCTTTATTCAGTTCGTTCGCGTGCATCAGCGCCTGAATTTCACAACCGTCCTCGCCGAAAACCAGAACATCGGCAAGCTCGTCCGGAAAAAGGCCGCCGCGGTCGAGCATGGCCTTCGCCAAGGCGTCTGTCTCGACGCCGAAGCCCGTCGCGGGAAGGTCCCTGCCGAATTCGCCGATGAGGCGGTCATAGCGGCCCCCCGACAGAACCGTCAGGCCGGACCCTTCGATGAAGCCCCTGAAAACCACGCCGGTGTAATAATTGCTGCGGTGCACCAGGCCGAGGTCCAAATGAATTTTGCCGCCGAGCCCGAGCAACGGGAGTTTCGAGTAAATAGCCCGAAGGCAGTTGATAGCCTCCACCCCCTGTTTGCCGGGATTATACGAAAGAGCCTCGTCAAGCACGCTTTCGCCGCCGAACAGCCGCGGAAGGCTTCTTATCGCCGTCGCGGCCTTGCTTTCCGGCAAGGTGTCCAAAAGGCTGTTAAGGGCGGAATAATTCTTCGTTTCCACAAACCCTGCGATGGCAACGCGTATTTCCTCGCCGGCGTCAAGGTCGTCGATGAGCGCCTTGAAAAAACCGGCATGGCCGATTTCTATGCTGAACGCGGGCGCGCCGCAATACCCGAGCGCTTCGACGGCCGTCACAAGAATCTCGAGGTCCGCGCGAATGCCGGACGCGCCGATGAGTTCGATACCGCACTGGGAGGTTTCGTCGCTGCGGCCGGAAAAGCTCTCACAGCGGCGGAACACGCGCTGGCTGTAGTACAGCCTCAAAGGGTACTGCGCGTCACGCAGGCGCGTCGCGGCTATGCGGGCGATGGGCAGCGTGCTGTCGGGCCGCAGAACCAGCAGGCGCCCGGAGGTGTCGCAAAGGCTGTACATATTCTCGGGCCGCAAACCGGCGGAATCCCTGTTGAAAACATCAAAAAACTCAATCGTCGGTGTGATAACCTTTTTGTAACCCTTGGACTTGAACAGCGCGGACAGCTTGCTTTCAATCTTTCGCCGCGCGTCACATTCCTCATACAGGTAATCGCGCGTGCCCTCGGGAGTGGTTTTTGCGTATTTGTTCATCGGCTTTTCCTTTGCTCGCTTTAGTGTGGTAGTATGTTACCAAATTAAAGTATTTCTGTCAAGCGGTTTTTAAAAAAAGCTGATTTGCGTCGTGCTCGCCAAACCGCGCAAAGCGCCGGCTTTCTCAAGAGCGCCGATGACCGTTTTGGTGACGCCCGTCCGGAGCTGCAGATCCTCGACCGATAAAAACTCGCCCTGCCCGTCATACCTGACTTGATAAAGGGATTCCGCGGCGATGCCGCCGGCGCCTTCGAGGGAGGCGAACGGTAGCCGGATTTTGCCGTTTTCGATTCGGTATTCCGAAGCGTGGGATTTGTAGAGGTCAACTGGTAAAAACTCGATTCCCCTGGCCATCATCTCATTGACAACCTGCATGGCGGAAAGGGTGTTCGCGTCTTTCGCTGTGCCTTCCCTGCCGAGAGCCGACAACTCGGCGACCAGCGCGCTTACTCTGTTTTTCCCTTCCATGATGGCCGTCGTGTCAAGGTCCCCTCCCTTGATGGTCAGGTAAACGGAATAGTATTCAATCGGCCGGTAGATTTTAAACCAGGCAAGCCGGAGCATCGCGATAACATAGGCCGCCGCGTGGGCTTTGGGGAACATGTAGTTGATTTTCAAGCAGGAATTGATGTACCATTTTGGCACCTTACACCGCGTCATCTCGTCTTTCATTTCACTCGTCAGGGCGGTTTTGGCTTTGCCCTTGCGCACGATTTCCATGATGCTGAAGGCCATGGCAGGCTCGAGCCCTTTGCGCATGAGCGTGACCATGATGCTGTCCCTCGTGCCGATGACATCGGAAATCGTGCAGATTTTTTTCTTTATAAGTTCCTGGGCGTTGCCCGTCCAGACATCGGTGCCGTGCGACAGGCCGGAAATCTGCAGCAAATCGGAAAAGTTCTTGGGTTTGGCGTCAAGCAGCATCTGAAGGACAAAGGGCGTCGCCATTTCCGGCAGGGACAGCGTGCCCGTTTGGCAGCCGATGTCGCGCGCGGTAACGCCAAGCGGTTCCGGGCTTACGAACAGGCGGTAGATATTCGGGTCGCAAATGTCGACCTCCGTCGCTTTGATGCCCGTTTGGTCCTCGAGCCTTTTATAGAATGTCGGCACATCGTGGCCGAGAAGGTCGAGTTTTAAAATTTTGTCGTGAAGGGAATCGAAGTCAAAATGGGTTGTCACGGAACCCTTGTCGGCGTCCTCCGCGGGGTACTGCACGGGGGTGAAGTCCTCGGCTTCCATGTCAGAGGGAATAATGACCATGCCGCCGGGATGCTGCCCCGTGGTGCGTTTGACGCCGACAAGACCGAGCGCGAGCCTCGCTTGTTCCGCCCTCGGAAGGGCCAGGCCCTTTTCCTCCATATATTTTTTGACATAGCCGTAGGCTGTTTTTTCGGCGATGGTGGATATTGTTCCCGCCTTAAAGACGCTGGTGGCGCCGAACAGTTCCTCGGTGTATTTGTGGACGCGCGACTGAAACTCGCCGGAAAAATTCAAGTCGATGTCCGGCTGCTTGTCCCCCTTGAAACCGAGGAAAGTTTCAAACGGAATATCGTGCCCGTCCCTGCGCATGGCCGCGCCGCAGCGTTCGCAGGTTTTCGGCGGCAGGTCAAAGCCCGAACCGGCCGAGCCGTCCGTAATAAACTCGCTTTGTTTGCACGAGGGGCAGACATAATGCGGCAGCAGCGGGTTGACTTCGGAAATCCCGGCGGCGAACGCCACGAAGGAGGAGCCGACGGAACCGCGCGAACCGACGGAATACCCGTTTTCCTCGGAAAAAGCGACGAGTTTTTGGGCGGCGACATACATCAGCGCGAAGTTGTTCTTGATGATGGAATCCAGTTCTTTGTTCAGGCGCTCGTCGACATAAGCGGGCAGCGGGTCACCGTATATCGCTTTCGCGCGTTGTTGGCAGATGTCAATGAGGGTCTCTTCCGCGCCCTCCAATTTCGGCGGATAGGTTTTGGTTTTTAACGGCTCGACGCTCTCGGTCATGTCCGCGATGAGGTTCGGGGTTTTCACCACGACCTCATAGGCCTTTTCCTCGCCGAGATAAGCGAATTCGTTGAGCATGTCCCGCGTTGTCCGGAAATACAGCGGGGGCTGGAAAGCGGCGTCGTCAAAACCCTTGGCGGTCATCAGAACCTCCCGGAAAACGCTGTCTTTTCGGTCAAGGTAGTGCGCGTCACCGGTCGCAACGACGGGAACGCCGAGTTCCCCCGCCAAGCTGACAATTGTCCGGTTGATGCTGTGAAGGCCCTCGACGCCGTCGACTCTGCCTTCCCGAATCAGAAATTCATTGTTTGATTCGGGTTGAATTTCCAAGAAGTCATAAAACGACGCGATAGAAAGCAACTCGCCGCGGGGTTTGCCGTCAAGGACGGCGCTGTACAGTTCCCCGGCGTTGCAGGCGCTGCCGACAATCAGGCCTTCGCGGCGGCTCGCGAGCTCGCTTCTGGGGATACGCGGCTTGCGGTAGAAGTACCGGAGGTTGGAAAGGGAAACGAGTTTGTACAGATTCTTAATGCCTGTTTGATTTTTGACGAGAAGGATAATGTGGTGCGTCGGCGGTTTGCCGTCAAATTCGGCCGTGTCGTCGAAGTAATACCCTTCCATGCCATAGATCACTTTGACGCCGAAGCGATTGGCCGCGGCGATGGCTTCGGGATAAGCCTGAACGACGCCATGGTCGGTGACCGCTATGGCTTTGTGCCCCCATTCGGAGGCCCTTTGTATATATGCGCTGACAGCGGATATGCCGTCGAGATCGGACATATTGGTGTGCAGATGCAACTCGACACGCTTCTCGGGCTCGTCGTCCGTTTCCCCCTCGACACAGACAAGCATGATGGATGTCGGGTTGATGCAGTAATCTTTTAAATACGAGTCAAAAGCGATTCTGCCTTTGAGAAGGACATGGGACTTGTCCTTGATTTTTTTTACGACCTCTTCACAATATTCTCTTTGTTCAAATATTTTCACGGTGTACGAGCCCGTGTAATCGGTAAGGTGAAAAGTGATGATATTGCTTCTGCCGTCTTTGGTCACCTTGCTTTCAAAAGAGAACACCTCGCCCCAAACAACGGCCGTACCGTCCTCCGGCCGGACATCCGCAATGGGCATCGGCCGGTTTCGGACGGAGTTGCCGAAGACGACGCGCGCTTTTTTCTTGAGAATCGGCAAATCCCCAAACATCCGCTCCTCATCGCTTTTGACTTGCCGGACTTTGATACCGGCAGCCTTACCGGACCCCGCGGCGGCGGGTATGGCGGCAACGGGTATTGCCGCGGCGTCAGGTATTTCCGCGGCGGGTATTGCCGCGGCAGGTATTTCCGCGGCAGGCATTGCCGTGGCGGCGGACGAAGCGGGAAACACCGCTTCGACAATGACTTCACGCAGGCCCGCTCCGCTTTGAATCCAACGTTCGGCTTCCCTGATTTTCTTCAAATCGACCGGTTCGGGAAATTCCACCGCGATTCTCACCGAACGGGTCTCTTTGACAAACGCGTAATTCGTTACTACGCCGCGCTCGAGACAGGCAGCCAATTCTTTATCGTGTATGTAATCGCCGAAAACAGACGAAAAATTCTTCTTTCTCATTTCAACCCCCGGGTTTATGGCGCTTCAAACCGTTCAATTTCTTTCATCAATTCGTCGACAATATCCTCTTCGGGCACTTTTCGGATAATCTCCCCCTTTTTAAACAGCAGCGCGCAGCCGTCGCCGCCCGCGATGCCGATGTCGGCCTCCCTCGCCTCGCCCGGTCCGTTCACCGCGCAGCCCATGACGGCCACTTTTATCTTCTTCTTACAGCCGGCCAGCCGCTTCTCGACTTCACCGGCGAGGGAAATGATGTCAATGCGCGTACGGCCGCAGGTCGGGCAGGAAACAAGGACGGGCGAATCCGTTCTCAGGCCGACGGCTTTTAAGATGTTGAGCCCGGCGGCGGCTTCGCGGACGGGTTCGTCGGTCAGCGAAACGCGTATCGTGTCGCCGATGCCCCGCAACAGCAACGCGCCGATGCCCGCGCTCGATTTGATGAGCCCCATGCGCGCCGTGCCCGCCTCCGTTACGCCGAGATGTAACGGATAATCACACAGCTCCGCAGCGGTTTCATAGGCTTCCACCGTCGAGGCGACATCCGATGATTTCAGTGAGAGAACAATATCCTCAAAATCGTATTTTTCGAGAAGGCGGGCGTGGTTCATGGCGCTCTCGGCCATCGCGCGCGGTGTTGGGCCGCCGTATTTTTCAAGCAAACACTTCTCGACGGAACCGGAGTTGACGCCGATTCGTATGGGGATGTTTTTTGCCCGGCAGGCGTCCGCCACGGCTTTGACGCGGTCTTCGCCGCCGATGTTGCCGGGATTGACGCGAATTTTGTCCGCGCCCGCGGCGACGCTTTCGAGAGCGAGGCGGTAATCGAAGTGGATATCCGCCACCACCGGCATGTTGACGGCGGCTTTGAGAGCGGGGATAAGTTTCACCGCTTCCCTGTCCGGCACGGCGACACGCACGATATCGCAGCCGGCCGCCTCAAGCTCCGCGGCCTGCCGGACATTGGCCTCGATATCCCGCGGGTTCCGGTTGAGCATAGACTGGACCGTGACGGGGAAATCCCCGCCGATGGCCAGGGCTCCGGCTTTCACCGGCCGGCTTTTCCTGCGTTGAATCAACCCGCTCACCCCCTGATCAGAGAAAGAATATCCTTCAGCGAAATGACCGCCATAAAAATAAACAGCGCGATGAGGCCTGCCGCGTGTATCCACCGCTCGTACTTCTGGGGCACGGGCTTGCGCAATATGATTTCAATGAGCATGAAGAACAGCCGGCCGCCGTCGAGAGCGGGAACGGGCAGCAAATTGAAGATGCCGATATTGACCGATATCAGCGCCATAAGGCTCAGCACCGGCGTCAAATCGGTCTTCACGGATTCCTCGGCGGCTTCGGCGATAAAGCTGACAACGCCGATTGGCCCGGATATTTCCGATAAGCCGTACCGGCCCGTGACCAAATCGAAAAGGCTGATCCAGACAATCCGGGCAATGGAAAGCGTTTCGACGGCGGACGCTTTGACGACATTGAAGAACGATGGCTCGACCCCCACAATGATGAAATCGTAAACGATCACCGTCTTGCCTTCTATCTCGCGGGTTTCAAAACGAACATCGTTGACATCCATCTTTTTGCCGCCGCGTTCGACGCGGAAGTCGATGACGCCGTCTTTGCCCCTCATCATCAAAAAACTGACATCGTACTGCGAAAAGACGCGTTTGCCGTCAATCTCTAAAATCCGATCGCCTTCTTTCAGGCCGGTCGCGGCGCTCGACGCGTTTTCGTAAAACGATTTGATGTTCGGCGTGCCGATTAAATCCTGCCGGCTGAGCATAACGACAACGAGCAGAAAGCCGAGGAGCAGGTTGACGGTGGCGCCGGCGGCGACAATGATAAAACGCTGCCAGACCGGCTTTTGAGAAAACGACTTTGTGTCGGCGCTTTCCTCGTCCTCACCCTCCATATTGCAGTAGCCGCCGATCGGGAACAGGCGCAGGGCGTAAGTCGTGTCGCCTTTGACAAACTTCAACAAGGCCGGCCCCATGCCCAGCGCGAAGTCGTTGACCTTGACCTTAAACAGTTTCGCGAAGACGAAGTGGCCGAGTTCGTGCACCATAATGATGACGCCGAAAAACAAAATCGCGACCAGAAACGGCCAGGCTTTGCTCCACACGGCGGAAAGGGACGACATAACGGTTAATAACATCGGGTTACCACCTTAACTGAATTTGCGCGCGTTTTCAATGACGCGGGTTCTGATGAGCCGGTCGGTTTCCATGACATCGTCGAGCGTATAGTCAATGGCTGCCGGCGCGGCTTCGACGGCCTGTTCAACCTCCCGGACGATTTGCGTGAACTGTATTTTGCCTTCCCGAAAAAGCCTGTTGGCCTCTTCGTTGGCCGAGTTGGCGGCGGCGGGCCGCAACCCGCCCAGGGTAACCGCGCGGCGGCAAAGGTTCATCGCCGGAAACGTTTCGTGGTCCGGCGCGTCAAAGGTCAGCGTTCCCCACTCCTCAAGGTTTAGTTGCCTGACGGGCGATTCGTAACGGTCCGGGTATGTCAGCGCGTACTGAATCGGGATGCGCATATCCGGCACGCCGAGCTGGGCCAACACGGAATTGTCGCAAAATTCAACAAGGGAATGGACAACGCTCTGCCTGTGTACAAGTATATCCACTTTTTCGGGCCGCACACCGAAAAGCCACACCGCTTCAATGAGCTCAAGGCCTTTGTTCATCATGGTCGCGGAGTCGACGGTGATTTTCGCGCCCATTCTCCAATTGGGGTGGTTGAGCGCTTGGGAGGCGGTGACATTCTCAAGTTCAGCCGCCGTTTTGCCGAAGAATGGCCCCCCCGAAGCGGTCAGGATAATTCTCTTTATGTCCTTTGTATTCGAACAGCCTTGAAGAGCCTGAAAAACCGCCGAATGCTCGCTGTCGACCGGCAGAATTTTCACGCCTTTTTCGGCGGCTTTTTCCATAACAAAGCGCCCGGCGGCGACAAGGGTTTCTTTGTTCGCCAAGGCGATGTCGCTGCCGGCGCCGACAGCGGCCAACGTCGGCCGGAGGCCGGCCATTCCCACGATGCCGTTGAGGACGGTGTCGGCCCCCGCGGCGGCGCACTCGCAGACGCCTTCCATGCCGGACAGGATTTTAACGGATGTGTCCCTCACGCGGGTTTTCAGTTCGGCCGCCGCCGTTTCGTCGGCCATGGCAGCCATGGCGGGTTTGAACGCGCGCAGCTGGTTTTCGACGGTTTTATAATCCGAATGCGCGGCCAGCGCGATAACATCAAACCCTCTGAGCCTCGCGACTTCAAGAGTTTGAACGCCAATGGAGCCCGTCGAGCCGAGAACGCCGACTTTCTTCACCATGACACCACCCGCCCTAAAAATACGCACACGGGCAGCGTGGTATGCTGCCCTGCGACAAAAACCGCGGCCGCGCGGCATGATCTTCAGCGAAAGGTCTTTTCCAGAACCAGGAACATATACAGGCATGGCATGACGAATGAGCTGCTGTCAAAGCGGTCCATGATGCCGCCGTGGCCGGGCATGATCGTGCCGTAGTCTTTGACGCCGTAGTTCCTTTTCAGCACGGAGGCGGACAAGTCACCGAGCATACCGATAACCGAAAGGCCGACGGACAAAGGAATGAGTACCCTGAAGCGCATGAAAGGCTCATCGAACACGAACTTGTTCAGGATCAGGACAAGCGCCGTATTGATCACAGCCGTGCCCACGATTCCTCCGACAGCGCCTTCCACCGTCTTCTTCGGGCTGATCTTCGGCGCGAGTTTGTGCTTACCCAGTTTGACGCCCGTAAAGTACGCGAACACATCGGTCAGCATCGCGCAGGAAAGGCCGAAAAACACCATGAAGCCTTTATGTTCCGCAGGCGCGATATCCCTGACTAAAACAACGGTGGAAAGGGCGAACGGAACAGCGACGGAAGCGAACACGCTGATGGCGATATGCTCGAATTTGGTCGTTTCAAATTTGGCCAGCATAAGCGTTAACATAAGCATCGCATAGAGGGCAATAAAAAAAACGGGGGGTATCTTTATTTTGTCAAGTATTTGGCCGTATTCCGTTAAAACCGGAACCATGCCCGCGAAAACGAGGCTTGCCGCGATGACCGCCGGGTTTTTGACACCCGCCACCCTTTCGATTTCATAAACAGCCAGCACGCAAAAAAATGTCAGCAACACGCATATCGCCGGAGATTCCACAAAAAAAAGGACAATAAGCGCAACCGCGCCCCACAACAGTCCCGTACCCACTTTCTGCTTCATATCTTACCTTCTCATTCAAAATTGAATCGCCGCCCCGGCGGTTTCACCCCAATCCGCCGTACCGCCTTTCCCGTTTGTTATAGTCTTCGATCGCCGCGTCCAGATCGGCCGTCGTAAAATCCGGCCAAAGCACATCGGTGAACCAAAATTCGGAATAGGCCGACTGCCAGACCAAAAAATTGGACAGCCGGTATTCGCCGCTCGGCCGGATAATCAGATCGGGGGCCGGCTGGCCGGCGGTATACAGCCGGCTTTCGATATCCCCGAGCGTTATTTCGCCCGGTTGTATTTCCCCGCGTTTGGCGCTGTCCGCAAGAAGCGCTGCCGCGCGGAGAATTTCCTGCCGGCCGCCATAGTTGACCGCCAGGTTGACGGTTGTTTTCACTTCCTTTTCGGATTCCTTCTCAATTTGCGCGGCAAGCGCCCGGATGTCTTCGGGCAGCCGCGATGTGTCGCCGATGAACCGGATTCGAAACCCTTTTTGGCGGTTTTCTTCTTTCCGGTCCTTCGCCTCGAACAGGTATTCCCGGAAAAGCTCCATAATCACCGCCACTTCGTCGGCGGGACGCGCCCAGTTCTCGGTCGAAAACGCGTAGAATGTGATATACCGGACGCCAATATCGGCGGCGTATTCGCAGATTTTTCGAAAAGCCCGGCCGCCCTGTTTATGCCCTTCCGAACGCGGCAAGCCGCGCCGTTTCGCCCAGCGGCCGTTTCCATCCATAATAATGGCTATGTGCGCGGGGAGAGTTCGGCCTTTGTTCATATTCACTCCCGTCAGATTTCCATTACTTCCGTTTCTTTCGCGGCGGCCACGGTATCGATTTCCTTGGTAAATTTGTCCGTTATCTCCTGAAGTTCCTTTTCACCGTCCTTCAGGTCATCCTCGGTGATTTCGGACGCTTTTTCCATTTTCTTGAGCTTCTCGATGCCGTCCCTGCGGATGGAGCGGATGGCCACCTTTGACTCCTCGGCCGTTTTATGGATGTCCTTGACGATTTCCCGGCGCCTGTCTTCGGTAAGCTGCGGGAAGACCAGGCGGATGACACGGCCGTCGTTTTGGGGATTGATGCCCAAATCCGAAGCTTGAATGGCCTTTTCAATCGAGTGCAGAGTCGAGATATCCCAGGGCTGAATGTTTAAAATCCGCGCCTCCGCGACGGATACCGCCGCCATCTGGTTTATCGGGGTCGGCACGCCGTAATAATCCACGCGGATTTTTTCGAGCACGGCGGCGGTCGCCCGGCCTGCCCGGATGGATGCATACTCGTTTTTTAAAGCGGAGATTGTCTTGCCCATCTTTTCGCGCGCTGATTCAAAAATAGTATCCATGTTAGTCCTCCTTGACAATTGTTCCTATTTTTTCGCCGCAAACGGCCGTAACGATATTGGCGGGATTGTTGACATTAAACACTAAAATCGGTATTTTATTGTCCCGGCAAAGGGAGGCGGCGGTGCTGTCCATCACTTTCAGGTCCTTATTGAGCACCTCGCTGTAGGTCAGGGTGTCGCTCATGCGTGCGTCGGGGAATTTGTGCGGGTCTTTGTCGTAAACACCGTCGACATTCGTCGCCTTAAAAATGATGTCCGCGTCGATTTCGGCGGCACGTAAAGCGGCGGCGGTGTCGGTCGTGAAATAGGGGTTGCCCGTGCCGCAGCCGAAAACAACGACCCTTCCCTTTTCAAGATGGGAGGTCGCCTTGTTGCGGATATACGGTTCCGCGATTTGCTGCATGGTGATGGCGGTCTGGACACGGACTGGCACATCCAGCTGTTCGAGCGCGTCGGCCAAAGCCAGGGAGTTGATGACGGTCGCGAGCATACCCATATGGTCGGCTCTGGTGCGGTCCATGTACCCGCTGGAGCGGCCTCTCCAAAAATTCCCTCCCCCGACGACGAGGCCGACCGCCACGCCCATTTCGACGCATTCCTTAACCGCCGAGCAGATTCCCATCACGGTGTTAAAATCGATGCCGTGGCCCTGGCCGCCCGAAAGCATTTCGCCGCTGAGTTTCAGAAGGATTCGTTTATACTTTGGCTCCATCGGAAAACCCCCCAAATTTTGACTATAAACATTTTACTTGATTTGCGGCTATGTGTAAAGACAAAAAAGGGAAATTCGTATTTTTAGGCCCGGCTAAAGCATAAACGCCAGGCCGGAGTTTATCGCGTAAAGGTGGGAAGTGTCGTTGGAATAGGAGAGTCGGACCCCGCCGCCGGTGAAGTATTTGATTTTTGTCAACCCCGTGTTCTCCTGGCAGAAATTAAAATCATTTTCGTTGGAAAGGCCGAGAAACGCCCGTATCAGATAGGTGTTGTAGGTGCCGTGCGCGACGATAAAAACCCTCTCACCATGACAAAAACGGCTTCTGATGTGCCCGGCGCAAAGCCGCGCCCGGTCGAGCCTGGCGGTTTGTTTGTCTTCTTCTTCCCGTTCTGCCCAATCCGCGGACGGCGAAAGGCTCGTTCGTGACGCGTTCAAGCCCGGATACAACCGGTTAATTTCTTCGGCATCCGGCCACGGGTAATCCCACGGCGCCCCGGCTTCCAACAGTTCGGGCATGATTTCCACCGGGACGCTTTCCCCCGGCTGGCGCCTGAAAACTTCATAGGCCGTGCCGACGGCCCGTTTCATGGGGCTTGTCAATATCCGGTCAAAACGGCGGCAACTTAATCGCTCACCCAAAAGCCCCGCCTGTTCAAGCCCAAGGTCGGTCAGTTCCGGGTCGTGGATTTCAGCCTCGGTCTTCTCTTTTTTCTCCGCTCCTGGCGGCGCCTGAATGTTGCCGAAGGATTCGCCGTGGCGCGCGAGAAATATCTGCAGTTTGTATTCATCGGTCATCGGAATATCCCTCAAAATCCGTTCAGTTTCTTAAGCACGGCCGCTGTGGATTCCCCGGCGTTGAAGACGGCTTTTTCGATGTCGATGGTCAGCCATTCCCCTTCGCGGTAAAGAACCCTGCCGTCGGCCATGGTCAGCAGCACATCTCCGCCCGACGCGGCGTACGCGACATTGTTGGCCATGTTGTGCGCCGGGTGCATATGCGGCGCGCGGGCGTCAAGGACAATTAAGTCCGCCTTGGCGCCGGCTTTGAGAACGCCGCAATCCGCCCTGCCCTGCGCGGCGGCTCCGCGGGCAGTGGCCGCTTCGAGAGCCTGCGCGGGCGACACGGCTTCGGGGTCGCGGAAAGCGCCTTTTGACGCGACGCAGAAAGCGTGGATTTCCTTAAGCATATCAAGGTTGTTGTTGCTCGCGGAGCTGTCGGTGCCGATGGCGACGCGCACGCTTTTCCGGAGCATGCGCGGGACATCGGCAAAACCGGAGGCGAGTTTCATGTTGCTGACCGGGCACGAGGCGACGGTGACGCCCTTTTCGCGCAGGATGTCAAAATCATCGTTTTCGAGCCATACGCAGTGGGCGGCGGTCGCGGGCGCGTCGAGCAGGCCGAGGTCCCGGAAATATTCCACGGGGGTTTTGCCGTGGCGGGTTTTGCACGCTTCGTGTTCGGCTTTCGTTTCGGATATGTGGACATGCGTGTTTAAGCCCTCGCTTGCCGCGTGCTCCGCCACGCCGGCGACGACTTTGGGCGTTGAGGTGTATTCGCCGTGGATGCACAAATCAACCTTAAAACGGCCGTCCGCGGCGTTGTGGAAGTTTTTGATGAGCCTTTTGTTGTTCTCGTAAACGGGCAGGTCGCGGTAATCGCTGCCGTCAAAGCAGGAAACGCCGTTGCTGTAATTGGCTTTGATGCCGCTTTCGATAACGGCTTTGGCGACCTCTTCGCCCATATAGTACATATCCGTGAACGAAACGGTGCCGAAACGGAGCATTTCGGCAATCGAGAGCAGGCAACCGTTGTAGATGTCTTCGGCTTCCAACTTTGCCTCAAACGGAAACACGCGTTTGTTCAGCCAGTCCGCCAGCGGCATATTCTCGGCGTAGCCCCTCAAAAGGGACATCGGCGAATGCGTGTGCGAGTTATAAAGACCGGGCATGAGCAGACGGCCGGCACCGTCGTATTCCCGCTCGTACCGTTTTTCCGGTTTAACGGCGCCGACATAGTCGATTCGGCCGCCCGCGACGCCGACAAATCGGTTTTTTTGAAGATTGAATTGTTCATCCAGGATGTCAATATTGCAAAACAGCAACTTTTTCACCTCGTACCGCTATGAAATCAGAGCCGCCGAATTTTTGTCGAGCAGAAGCGTCCAGTCCGGATGGTTTTTCAACGCGGTCGCCGGCACTGCTTCGGTCAGCGGGCTGTTGAGCGTATCGGCTACGGCCCGCGCCTTGACCGCGTGCGGGACGCAGGAGATAATTTTTTTGCACTTGAGTATCTGGCTGACCGACATGGACACCGCGCGTGAAGGCACCTCACCGATGTCCGCGAACCACCCCTCACGGACCTGCTGCGCTTTGCAAGTGTCGTTGAGGGTAACCAGGATATACGGGTCCTTCGCCTGAAAATCGGCCGGCGGGTCGTTGAAGGCGATGTGGCCGTTTTCACCGATGCCGATGAACCCCAGGTCGACCGGCCTTTCAAGCAGTTTTTTGGATATTTCCGCTATACCCTCGGCGGTGCCGTCGACAAAGTTGGCCGCGAGAAGGTTGACCCGGGAGACAAAGCGCTCTTTGAGGTACTTGCGAAAACCGGCCGGATGGGTTTCGGGCAGGCCCTCGTATTCGTCAAGATGGAACATCTCGATTTTGCTCCAGTCGATGTCCGAGGCTATGAGGGCTTCGAATGTTTCGAACTGGGACGCCCCGGTTGAGACGGCAATTCTCGCGTACCCGTATTTTTTCACGAGAGCGCCGAGGTACTCCGAGGCCAGTTTCGCCGCGTGCAGGCCGAGTTCCCTCGCGGAGTTGGTTACGATGACTTTCATGGCGATGCCTCCCTGTTATAAAACAATTTCGCGGCCGCTTTCGGCGGATTTGTATATGGCGTCCAATATCTTAATCATGTCCACGCCCTGCTGCGGTTTAAACACCGGCTCGGTGGCGGCGCCTGTCAAAATGTCAATGAAATGGCGAAGGTTGCTTTGATGGCCGCTGCTCTCTTTGAAAACCGGGTTCAAATCGGTCAGGACGCCGTTGTCTTCGGAGAAAATCTTTAAAGCGCCGTTTTTCCAGGAAAAGCCGGCTTTCGAGCCGCGCAGTTCCACGAAGTTGGATTCGCTTTCGATGTTGGAGGCCCAGCTGAACTCAATCTGAAGGCAGGCGCCGTTGTCGAACCGGATAAAGCCCATGGCCAAATCCTCGACATCGAAAACACCGCCGGATTTTTTATCACCAAACTTGGAATGTTCGGAGTCGCTTGTCTCTGTGTCGGCGAATTTGCAGAAGGCGGCGCCGGAAACGGCCACGGGGGCCGGGTTGCCCATGAGCCAGACCGCGAGGTCGATCATATGAACACCGAGGTCGATGAGGGGCCCGCCGCCGGAGAGCTCTTTGGTTGTGAACCAGCCGCCCTTGCCCGGAATGCCGCGCCGGCGAATCCAGCCGCAGCGGCCGGCATAAATGTCGCCGGCTTCGCCGCGCTCGATGAAGCTTTTGGCATATTTTGACGCTTCGGCGAAACGGTTGTTGCGCATGACCATGAGCAGCTTGCCGGATTTTTCGGCCGCGGCTTTCATTTTCAGCGCTTCTTCGGGACTGACCGCGTCGGGCTTTTCGCAAAACACATCTTTGCCCGCCTCGAGAGCGGCGACCGCGACGCGCGAATGCCAGTAATTCGGGGTGCAGATATCGACCGCGTCGACGTTTTTGTCGGCGATGAGCTGCCGAAAATCGGTGTATACTTTCGCGCCGGGGAAGAAATTGTCCCGGCCTTTGACGGCCCGGTCCTCAAGGATGTCGCAAAAGGCGGTTATTTCAACCCGTTCATCTTTCAAGTAAGACTGTGTGTGCGCGCCGAGGCCCATGCCGCCGCAGCCGACAAGGCCAATTTTGACTTTTTTCATCGCGTTCATCCTTCCTGAATTTGTCAGTTCATTATAACACAGAAAAGCGGCATTTAAAAATTTACTTTATATTTTCTTAATGAGTGCGGATATTTATGTTATAATACATCGGACAGGGAGGTTTCACCCGATGCTGGATTTTATCAAACGCAACACGCCGGCGATCGCCGGACTGTTTATCACCGAACTGCGCGACAAAGAAGACGGCAGAGCTTTTTATGAGATCGAGGCGGTCAACGGCAAAATCCTGCTGCGCGGCGACTGTAAGATCAGCGTCGCGATGGCGTACGGCCGTTATTTGAAGGACTTCTGCGGGGCGGACCTTTCTGAGCTGGCAAACGAAACCATCACCGCGGACACCGTGCCCCTGCCGGCGATAAAAACAAGATATACCATTGAGCAGGAACAGCGTGTCTTTTTAGATTACGAGACATTCGCGTATTCCGCCTGTTTTTGGGACTGGCCGCGCTGGGAGCGTTTCATCGATTATATGGCCATGAACGGCATCAATATGCCTCTGGCCGTCGTCGGCAGCGAAGCGGTATGGTACCATGTCCTGCGGGATTTGGGTTACAGCGAAGGCGGAGCGCTCGGTCATTTGAGCGGCCCCGCGTTTTGGCCCTGGCAGCTGCTGGGAAATTTCGACAGCTGCCTCGCGCTGACGGACACCGCTTACGCGGAAAAGCGGCTTGAACTCGGCAAACAGATTTTCACCCGGGAAAGCGAGTTGGGCATGACGCCCGTTTTGCCCGGCTACTCGGGGGAAGCACCCCGAACGATTCTGCGCCAATTCCGAAAAGCAAGGATACGGTCCATCCCGTCGTGGCACAATTACAGCCCGACGTACCGCATTGAACCCGGCGACCCGCTGTTCCACCGCGTCGGCTCCGCCTATTACGAAAAGCAGCTGCGGCTCATCGGCTCAAGCCATTATTACGCCTGCAACCCCTTCAACGGCAACCCGCAGGCAGCAAAGAGCGAAGTCTACTTAAAGAATTTGGCCAAGGCCGTCGGCAAGCTCATGGATGACTTCGACAGCGAATCGGTTTGGGTGATGCGGAAAGACACCGTCAGGGCCCCGATGGTCAAGGCGGTGCCGAAAGGGCGTCTGCTTATACTTGACACGGACGCGGCGGGATACAAAGAAACGGACGGTTTCTGGGGTCACGATTTCATTCTCGGCGCGAGCAACAATGTGTCAGGCGTCACAGCCCTGCACGGCGGCATCAACGCGTTGGCCGAAAACCCGTACGCGCAAATAAAAGAAACCTACCCAAACCTCAAAGGAACGGGTTTGTTTTTGGGCGCGGTGGAACCAAACCCGCTTTACCGCGAGCTCGCTCTCGACATGATGACCGCAAGCAAGCCGGCGGATTTGGGCGAATGGCTCAAAAGCTACGCGCTGCGGCGTTACGGCAGCGACGAGCCGGAATTGGCCGAAGCCCTCGGAGCATTGGCTGACAGCTGCTATTCGAAAGAATGCTCCGGCAGGGAAACGGGTTCCATCCTGTGCGCGCGGCCGTCGACCGCTGTTAAAAACACCGCGCCCGGCGACAGCACCGAGCTGCGGTATGACAACCGGGATTTGTTCCGCGTTGCCGAACTGCTGCTTGCCGCGCGCAAAGCCCGAAAGGCCGGTTACCGGCTCGACGCCGCCGACATCGTGCGGCAGGTTTTGAGCAACCACGCGCGAATGCTCTATAAGCAGGCCATGGACGGCTACAAAGCGAAAGATGTCCGCCTGTTCGAGACGGGCACCAACGCGTTTTTACGGCTGCTCGACGATGTCGACCGGCTGATGATGACCGTGAAGGACGCCACGCTGTATGAACACCTTCGCGCGGCGCGCGAAGCGGCCGTGACCGACACGGACAAGCAGAATTTTGAAATCAATGTGCTCGCCCAGCTTTCGCTTTGGGGGCCTTTGCACCGGACAGAACTTTACGACACCGCCTGGCGGGAGTGGGGCGGGTTGATCAAAACCTATTACGCTCCCCGCTGGCAGTCGTTTTATGAGATGCTCGCGCAAAACTTTAAAGGGTTCTCACGCGTTTCGACGGTGACGCGCAAGCAGCCTCTGGGCCGCAACGAGTACCGGGGCAACGGGTTCTACCGCAATTTGGAACGGTTTGAGCGCAATTGGATCGCTTCCTGCCGGCCGGAAAAGCCGTCGGAGGAGGACACTTTAACGGTGGCGCGGGAGTTGTTGGAGAAATACCGGAGGGCGGTTAACGAGGAATAAACCACCCCGGCCTAATATGGTTAAACGCTTAAAAAAGCGCTCTCTTTCTAGGGTGCTTTTTTTACCGGTCACGACCTCTCCGTCTGCTTCGCAGCGATTTTAATCGCTTTCCACCATCTCCTGACGCAGGAGAGGCAAGATGGTTATTATTTATTCGACCTCTCCGTCACGCTGGCGCGTGCCACCTCTCCTGACGCAGGAGAGGCAAGATGGTTGCTTTTTATTCGACCTCTCCGTCACGCCGGCGCGTGCCACCTCTCCTGACACAGGAGAGGCAAGATGGTTATTTTTTATTCGACCTCTCCGTCACGCCGGCGCGTGTCACCTCTCCTGACGCAGGAGAGGCAAGATGCTTATTTTTTATTCGACCTCTCCGTCACGCCGGCGCGTGCCACCTCTCCTGACGCAGGAGAGGCAAGATGGTATTTTTTATTCGACCTCTCCGTCACGCCGGCGCGTGCCACCTCTCCTGACGCAGGAGAGGCAAGGTAGTTTCAATTGTTGTCCTTTCCGATGCGTTTGCGGACGAGAAGGCTCGAGAGCGCTTTGAAGTTAAACGGTATGAGCGGATACAGATAACTGCGGCCGGATATGGTTTTGGTCGTGGCGATGAGAATGAAAACGATCAACTGGCCGGCGATAAAACCCCAGAGGTTGAAGGCTGCCGTCAGGATTAAAATCATGATGCGGGATATTTTAAAGGCGTAGCCGAGTTCAAAGCTCGGCTGGGCGAAATTGGTGATGGACACAAACGCCATATAGAGCACAACCTCGGGCACGAGCCAGCGCGCCGCGATGGAAAACTGGCCGAGAACCAGCGCGCCGATGAGGCTGAACGAGTTGCTCAAAGAGGACGGCGTCGTCAGCGAGGCGAGTTTGAGTGCGTCGATGACAAACTCGACGATCATCAGTTGGACGATGACGGGAACCGAATTCGGTTTCTCGATGGCGATAAATTTTATCGGTTCGGGGATGAACGACGGATTGTGGACGAGAAGGTACCAGGTCGGGATGACGAGAATCGTCATGATAAAAATTATCAAACGCAAAAGGCGCAGATAGGTGCCGACAAAGGGAGGAAAATAAAAGTCGTTGGTCCCCTGCAGGAAATCGAAGAAACCCGTCGGTACGATCATCACCTCCGGCGAGCCGTCGACAAGCAGGATGACGCTGCCCTCCGCGACGCTCGCCGCCGCGGCCTCGGGCCGTTCGGTGTAGCGAACCCGCGGAAAAGGGTTGTACAGCTGCTTGGGTAGCAGGCATTCCGCGAGACTCTCCTGGCTCATGGCGAGGGTGTTGACCTCTATGCTGTCCAGCCGGCGCTTGAGATTCTTAATGATTTTTTCATCCGCTTTGCCTTTGAGATAGCAAAGCACGATGTCGGTTTTGGAGCGGCTGCCGACCTTGTTGATATCCATGGTCAAGGCCGGGTCGCGAATCCGCCGGCGAATAAGCGCGGTGTTGAACAGCAGGGTTTCCACAAAGCCTTCGTGCGCCCCGTGCAGCACCTTGTCGTCGTCGGGTTCCTGCACGGAACGCACGGGGTATGTCCTGGCGTCGATGAGGATCGCTTCGGCAAAGCCCTCGACCACGAGGCCGATGGGGCCGGACAGAACAAAGGTGATGAAATGCTCGAAGCTGTTGGTAACATCTGTCTCAATAAGAGGGATAAACCGGTCGACAAATTCCCGCGCGGTGCCGGCGGCGGCGGTTTGCTCTTTATCCGCCCGCATTAAAAAAGCCATGATCCTTTCGACGATTTCCGGCCTTTGGTAGCCGCCGACATAATAAAACCGGGCCTTTTTGGAACCGGCCGCGATATCCCTGTGAAACAGGTCAAAGCTGTCGCCGATTCTCATGCGCCTGTCCAAGAAGTGAATATTCTTAACATAATCCGGAGTGAAGAATTCCGCATCCATGTTTTTCACAACCTTCATAACGAATGGCGCCGGGCAAAGCGTTTTGCCCGGCTTTTCCCCGCATTATACAGTATTATCCAAACGGCCGCCGTTATGTATAAGCGTTGTAGCGTTCGACGATGGCTGTCCAGGTAAGCGGGCCCACATAGCCGGACGGTTCGATACCGACCTGCCGCTGGAATTGCAAAACAGCATTCTTCACTCCCGGGCCGTATACCCCGTCGACCGCCACGACGGGAATGGACCGGTCCGTCTGGGCGATTTTGCGCAGATAGGTCTGCAGCTGGCGGACAATCGGCGCGGGCGAACCCGTGGTGACAAAATACCCTGGGTAGGCCTGGGCCGACGGGGGCAGATTCCTCACGACATCCAGATACACCTGCTGGAGTTTATTCCAGGTGTTTCTGCCGAGGATGCCGTCGACTGTCAGCCCGTATTCGCGCTGAAAGGCCCTCACGGCGTTGGCCGTGCGGTAACCGTAAATACCGTCGACGACGACGGGCTGCAGGTTCCGGTTGAACCGGGAAAGGTAGTTGAGATAGAACTGCGCCACCTGCGCGAACAGGCCTCTGTCCCCGACGCGCAGCGCTCTTTGAAAAAGTTGCTCGACGTCCTGAAGAGGAATACCCGAAGAGCCGAGCTCGCCGACGCCGGTCACGGCGTTGTAGATCATCTTGATCTTGTACCAGGTGCCTTTCCCCACAATGCCGTCGACGGGAAGGTTGAATACTTCCTGAAATTTCAAAACAGCCGAGCGCGTGGCCCCGTCGAACACGCCGATGCCGACGGGGATTCTCGGAATGGCCGGGTAGTTATCCGCGATACGGTTGAGCTGCCTTTGAATGGTGACGACATCGTTGCCCCAGGAGCCGAGCCTCAGCGCAATGCCGGGATAGGACTCGATGTTTGACCGGATGGGCGCGTCCCGGACGATACCGATATTTTTACCGTAATAATTCTGCAGGATGCTGTAAGGAACGAAGCCCTGATTGGCGAGGGGTACGGTGCCCCACTGCGACATACCCGCGCAGGTGGTCTGAATCCCGTCGCAATACTGGGTGAAATACGGCTGCACCTGGCCGGCCCGGATGACATAATCGTTGAACAGTTCGTCGACAAGGATGCCGATGTTCCTGTAAATTTCCCGGCCGTGAATATACGCCTGGTCGTACGCGGTATTGTTGGTGATGTCGAAATTGTAACCCCGGCTTCGGTAATGCTCGGTAAAAATCCGGTTGAGGGCAAACGAAACCTGCGCGTAAATATTGGCCCGCAAGGCGCTGTCCGGCCAGGTGGGATAAACCTCCGTCGAGGCGACGTTTTTGATGTAGTCGATAAAAGGAACGCGGACATTGGGCGCGGCGGCGTTCGGCGCGCCGAGGTGCACGGTGATGTATTCGGGAATAATCGGTGTTAAATGCGGCATAGTCTCACCTCACGGGTTCGATGTTTTGCCCGGTATACCGGTTGTACCGGCTGATAATCGCACTCCAGGACAACGGGCCGACATAGCTTGTGACGGGTATATTATCCTGCACCTGTATCGCGGACACGGCGGCCTGCGTTTCTTTGTCATAAATCCCCGTTATGTTGACGGGCGGGACAGTCGGGTCGTTGCGGGCGATAACGGCCAAAAACTCCTGCAGCTGCCGGACAATGTTTTCGGCGGTGCCCGTGGTGATGTAATACCCCGGGAAGAACTCCAGCGGCGGTTCCGATATCGCGCTGTAAAAATCGATGTAAACCTGCTGCAATTTATTCCAGGTTGCCCGGTTCAAAATGCCTTCCCCCGGCAAGCCGTAAACTCTTTGGAAAGCCGCGACGGCATCGAATGTCTTTTGGTCATACACGCCGGTTTCATCAACGGGGGGTATCCTTTTTTCAAACCGGGATATGAAATTCAAATAATATTGCACTATGTTAACGAGAACATCGGTATCGCCGATTTGATAAGAGCGCCGGAACAACTCCTCGACATCCTCCGGAGTGACGCCTTTCGACCGAAGCTCCCCTGTCCTGACCACGGTGTTGTAAATGAACTTGATTTTATACCAGGTCGCTTTGTCCACCACGCCGGTGGGCGGCAAGTCGAATATTTCCTGAAACTTCATGACCGCCGACCGCGTCTGTCCGTCGAAGATACCGATACCAACGGGAACCTTCGGAATGGCCGGGTAGTTGTCGGAGATTACATTCAGTTGCCTTTGAATGGCGCGGACGGCCTCGTCGGCGGTTCCGAGCGACAAGGGGATGCCCGGATAGGATTCTGTAACCGCAGCCACGGGCGCATCCGAAACGATACCGATATCGTTGCCGTAATAATGTTTTAAAATACTGTACGCGTCGTTCCCCTGCTGGGCGAGGCCGACGCTTCCCCATTGCGAAAGGCCGGGACAGGTGGTTTGCAATCCGTCGCAATACTGGGTGAAGTACGGCTGCACCTGCATACCTTTGATGACATAGCTGTTGAATATGTCGTCGACGATTTGGCTTATATTGGCATAGTAATCCCTTTCGTCGACAAACGCCTGGTCGTATTGCGTTGAGTTGGTGATATCAAAATTATAACCCCTGCTGCGGTAATGCTCGGAATAGACACGGTTGAGCACATAAGAGATTTGGGCGTATATGTTCGCGGTAATCGCTTCGGTAGGCCAGGTGGGGTAGATTTCGCTGGAAGCGACATTTTTTATATATCTTGTAAAGGGAATGGTAACATTCTCCGCGTCCTCGTCGGGAGCGCCTAAGTGAACAGTGATGTTCTCGGGTATTACGGGTCTGGGCAAATATGGCATTCGATGTCACTTCCTTTGAGTCGGTGGAGCGTATTCGCTGAGTGAACGATAACGGCTGACAAGCGCCGACCAGGTGATCGGCCCGACATAGCCGGTTTGGAGAATCTCTTCGCGCTGTTGGAAAGCGAGAACCGCTGCCCGGGTTTTCTCGTCATAAACACCGGTAACGTCCGCCTTCGGGATCGGAAACCCGCTGCCGGCGATGGCAGCGAGCCAGGTTTGCACTTGCCTGACGATAGGTTCCGGCGAGCCGGTCGTCACAAAGTACCCCGGGTAAACCTGAAGGCGCGATTCGTTTAAAACTACGGGAAAAGCTTTATAGATGCTCCTGTAAACTTCCTGGAGTTTGTTCGCGGCGGCTGTATCGACGACGCCGGTCGCGGGCAAATTGTAGGCCTGCTGAAAAGCGAGGACCGCGTTTTCCGTCTGTTTGTCGAAGTTACCGGTCTCGCGGACACGCGGAACGCGGTTGTCAAAAACAGAGATGAAGTTGAGGTATATCTGCAAGGCTTCCACAAAATCTCCGGAATCACCGAAACGGTATTCTTCCTGAAACGGTTTTACAATATCGACAAGAGCCGGCCCGCTCGAACCGCGCCGGTCGGCCGCCCGCAGGGCGTTGTAAATGAACTGGATTTTATACCAGGTCGCTTTGTTGATATCACCGGTCGGCTGGATGTCAAAAATATTCTGAAACTCGGTGACCGCGGATTTGGTGACTCCGTCATAAACGCTACTGCCGAGGGGAATTTTCGGAATCGCCGGGCAGTTGACGCCAATGCGGTTGAGTTCCCTTTGAAACATATTCACATCGTTGCCCCAAGAACCCAGGCTCAGCGGAACACCCTTATACGCTTCTATCCCCGGCCCGGTGTCCGACACAACCGGCGCGTTTCGAACGACACCGATATCGCTGCCGTAAAGGTATTGCAATATCCGGTACGGCGTGTAGCCGGCTTCCGCCAGATCCACGGTTTGCCAGCTCGTGAGTTCTTCGCAATCGCCGCCGGTGCCGGTGCAATAACGGGAATAATAGGGCAACGAAGAACCGGATTGGACAATATAGTCGTTGAACACCGTGTCGACAATCCGGTTTATCACATTGTAAGAAGCCTTGCCGTCTATGTATTGGGGCTCGTCGGCGGAGGTATTGGCGATATCAAAATCATACCCTTTGCCGCGGTAATTCTCCGTAAAAACCCTGTTGAGCGTATGGGAAACAAGGGCGAGGATATTGGCGACGATCGCGTTTTCCGGCCAGGTCGGGTAGACCGAACCGGCCGCGATGTTTTTGATATAACGGGAAAAACGGACCCTCAAATTCGGCGCGTCATCCCCCGGTTCCCCGAGATGCACGGTGATGTACTGCGGGACGGATGTTGTTACAGGCATACTTTCACCCCTTTGCGCATGCCTGCGCCGGCGCGAGGCAGGCGCTTTTATTCGCGAATGTGCTCGGGCACATCGGCCAACTCATTGAAACTTCGGACAAGGGCCACCCAGGCAACCGCGCCGATTTCAGGGGTCGGCGGCAACCCTTCCCGTTTTTTGAAAGCAATCACGGCGTCCCTTGTTTGAGGGCCGAAAATGCCGTCGACCTCGACAAGCGGTATACTCTCGTCTTCTTCCGCAATTCGGCGCAGATAGGTCTGCATCTGCCGGATGACCGCGGGCGGCGACGAGGCGCTGACCAGACCCGGAAATGCCGGGGCCGGCGCGTGCCTGAATGGCTGGGGGTAGGCGTCGGTGACAGCCCGGTAAGTGCGGAATATCATTTCCCATGTTTGGGGGCCGACAATCCCGTCGGGTTTCAAGCCGGAGCCACTCTGCAGAGTCAAAACTGCCCGGCGAGTCTTTTCATCGAATGTCCTGTTAATATCCACCGGAGGTGCTTTCTCATAGAAATTCGAGAAAGTCTTCAGGAAATGCTGCAGGTAGGCGACATAGATGCTCGTATCGCCCGGCTTCAGAATCCGGTTGCTTAAGCCCGGCACACTCCTTATGGCTAAGCCTATCTCGTAGAGTTGTATTCCTCGTTTAATGCTTTCATATATGATCTGAATCTTGTACCACGTGGTTTTGCCCACTAGGCCGTCGGGCATTAAGTTGAACAGTTCCTGGAACGCTATCACCGCGTCCCTTGTGTATTCGTCATAAATGCCGTTGGCGACAGGTATTCTCGGAACCGCCGGATACACTTCCGCAATGGTGTTGAGCATGACCTGAACGCGCGTGACATACGGATCCGCGGAACCGATTCTCATAACGGGGCCTTCGTAAAGCTGAAGGCCTTCCACCGGCGCGTTGCGGAAGATACCGATGTCGTTGCCGTAATAGTACTGCAGAATCTGCCAGGGAAGATAACCCGTTTCGCCGAGGGCCTGGCTGCCCCATTTGGACATGGCGCCGTTGCAGGGGCGGCCGTCCCGGCCGCTGCAGTTCGTGGCCAGGTAAGGAAAATTGACGGCGCCTTTGACGATATAATCGTTGAAAAGCTCGTCGGTCAGCTCGGCCACGTTTTCATAAACCGCTCTGTCAAGCGTATAAGCCTGGTCATATTCCGGGCTGTTCGTGATGTCAAAATCATACCCCTGCTTGCGGTAATGGCCGGTCAGAATCCTGTTAAGGGCGAACGAAACAAATGAATAAATATTCGCCCGCAAAGCCACGTCGTTCCAGGTGGGGTACAGCTCGCCGGAAGCGACATTTTTTATGTAATTCGGAAAGGACACCGTCACAATTTCCGCGTCGGAACCCGGCGGGCCCAAATGCACCGTAATGTTCTGCGGTATCACCGGCGATTGTTCAGGCATAGTATCACCCCGTTTCTATAAATCGGTGGGCTGGTTTGTGACGGTGCGCCTTGGCACCGTTACCCCTTGTACCTTCGGCAACAGCCTGGCCGGCTGAATGGACTCAATGCCGTCAAAGACCGGTACGCTGACAAAGTCCGCGGAGATAAAATCAGGATGCTCGACGGAAATGTTATAGGTGGAATACGGCGCGATTTCGGAGGGTCTGAGGGACAGCGCCTTATCGGGCGCGGGCAGTACCAGGCCGTTGACGATGCCGCTGTCGTCGGTGTATTTGTCAAAGAACGTAAACGCTTTGCCGTCAATCGGACGCGAGACGACGACACGGGCCTGGGTTATCGGGAATGTCCTGTCGCCAGAAAAGACCTGAACTTTGAGGGTACCCGTTTTCGCGTTCGCCGAGCGGAATTCTTCAATGCTTTTATAGGGTACCTCAAGAAATATCCTTCCGCCGGCTGAGGACGGGGTCTTCGGCTCCATGCTTTCCTGGTCGGTGGCCTGCAGAACCCGTTCCTCCCGGGAGTCCGCTATGACGGGCACGGCCGCTTCTCTCCAAAGACGGAAGCCGCCTGTGGGAGCGCCGGCGTTGTTCCGCGTTTGGGCCGGTACCCGCTGTATGCCTGCCGGTGCCGGTCCGGGTCGCCGCGACCCATTTCGCGCATTGGCGGCGGGCGGCGCGCCGGGCATGTAGTCACGCGGGTCAAACGGCCTGCGTGCCGGAGGTTCGCCGTTTTGATCCCTCTCACGGGCGGGAACGGGCATGTTGCCGGAGGGCGGTAAAGCGCCGTCATCGGCCGTGTGTTCGGGCACCGCGGGCCGGGCCGGCCTTGTCTTGGGGATCGGTTCGTTGTCAAAAAGATCATCGGTGTTGTCGAGGCCGAAAGGAAAATACGTCCCGGTTTGGCCGGGCGCCGTGTTTGGGGCCGCCGGTGTTCCCAAGCCGCTGTTTGCCGGCGGCTGTTCGGGCCGGGCAGCGGGCACCGGCCTATCCTCGGCAAGCCTTATGTTCGGCTGTTTGCTTTTTCTGCCGAACTCCAGCAATTCGCGCCTGTAACGGTCGATCAACGGCTGCATATTGTCATTGTTCATGGATCTGCCTCCAATGCTGTAAATTGAATATCCATTCACTAATATATTAAAAAAATAAAAAATTGACACCCCGTATTCCCATACGGGGTGTCATGAGACCGATTATTATTTGCCGGGCGGTGAGCCGGCGCCTTTCGAATCCTGGCCATAGCCATAACCATAGCCGTAGCCGTAACCGTAGCCATAGCGGCCGTAACCGCCGTAATAGCCTCTCCCATAGCGGTGCCGACCGTAACCGGCGACAAGCCCGGAGGTGACATTGTTGTAAACACAGCCAATCAATTCCGCGCCGCCGTTGGCCAGGTCACTGATCGCCATGTTGATTCTGCCGATGGGCGCCTCATCCTCCTTGATAACGAGAATAACGGCGTCCGCGTAATTGGTTATGATCGAGGCGTCGGTGACGACACCCGCCGGAGGCGTGTCGATGATGATAAAGTCGAATTCCTCTTCAAGAGCGTTGATCATTTTTTCCATCTGCTGGGAGGAAAGCAGTTCCGTCGGTTCCTGGGCGCTGACACTGCCGGCTAAAAGGAACAGTTTGTATTTCTCCACAAAGCGAATGGCTTTGTCGACGGGGCAGTTGTCGCTTAAGACATCGGGCAGGCCCTTGTCTTTTACGCTGGGAATACCCAGCAGTTTGCCGACGGCGGGTTTGCGGATGTCGGCGTCGATGAGCAGGACCGATTTGTTGTTTTGAGCGAGGGCAAGAGCGATGTTCGTCGCGACCGTTGTTTTGCCTTCGTCTTCCACCGCGCTCGATACAATAAAGGTTTTAAAACCGTTTTTGGCCGCGGCGGACTCGACTTTTGTTCGAATCGCCTTATAGGTTTCAATAAACCCGAAACCCGATGCCTTTTCACTGATAAGAAGGTTTTTAGGCGGCTCTTTCTTGCGCCTTTTACCGCGCTCAACCTGCGTAACCGTCCCCATAATGTTCAGTTCCAGCTTTTCGCGGATATCCTCGGCGGATTGGACGGTGTTCTTCAGGGAATGCTGGACAGCCGCGATAATCACGCCGGCAGAAAGACCCAGGAACAAACCGATGACACCGTTGCGGACCAGCGATTTGTTGGGGTTCGGCTTTTCGGCAAGCTCGGGGTAATAATAGATATCGATGCTCGCGCCGGAATAGACTTTCACGATATCTTTGTAATTTGCCACAATCGCGTCGGCAATCTTTTTGGACAGCGCTTTGTCTTCGGTCTCAACCATTATCTCAATAATGCTTGTGTCGGTAATTGACCTGGCGGTAATCGCCTCCTCCGCTTGCGCGACGGAAATGCCCGCCACATCGCCGGCAACCTTTTTGCACATGGTCCGGCCTTCGAGCAGGTAAATGAAGTTGTTGGTCATTTTAATGGAAGACGAAATATCCGAACTCGAAATCGAATTGATTGCCGTATCGTTTTCGCCTCTGTTGCTGACAATAAAGGTAATCGACGAGGAATAGGTGGGAACATTCATGATTTGCGTTAACAGAAGCGATATTGCAGACACGGCTATGCCCAAAAAAGCGATGAGCCACCACCTTTTTAACAATATTCTGATAATGTTGAGTATATTTATCTCAATACCCTTTTGAGAAACGGTGTCGTTTTCGGAATAGTTCAACTCCAGCCCTCCAATACATTATCGGCCGCAAACGCGCTCATTCAACAACGCTCGTTTATCCTTCGAATTTTGATAACGCCTTTGTGCACGAATACCCGCAACATTATACCAACTTCCGCTGTTATTTGCCATATATTTTCGCATTAATCCAAAATATTCTGCATGAGGCCGCTTCACCGGCATCCGGGGCACGACGCGTCGCCGGCAAATCTCTGCTGATGGTTTGCATAAACTTGTATTGTCTCTTATTCTTTGCTATACTTCCCATGTTATCATGAAATTCGGAAGGGGAAACGTTTTTGAAAAGGGTCGTTTATCTTGTTTCCGGCCTCGGTAAAGGAGGGGCGGAAACCATGTTGTACAATCTGTTAAAGCACCAGACTGACAGGAGCTTTGTTTATAAGATAATCAGCCTCGGCTCAAGCCATTATTATGAAGATATGATTCGGAATTTAAATATCGAGCTGATTGACACCGACTTCAAGCGCAACCCGATTCAATCGCTGTTGACGGCTTATAAAAATATACGCGGATGCGACGTTCTGTGCTGCTGGACATACAAATGCAACCTGATAGGCTATTATCTGGGAAAAATCGCTAAAACGCCGAGGATATTTTGGTTTGTCCGGCACGCAAATCTCAGCCCGCAGTTGAACCCGAGACGAATTCTGTTAATAAACCGTTTGTGTGCCCCCAGAAGCCGCAAGGTATACCGGGTATCCTACAACGGCAACCTGGCAAAAGCCGTACACGAGGATTTCGGTTATGACAAGAGTAAATCCATCGTTGCGGAAAACGGATGCGACACGCAGCAGTACAGACATATCGAAGGAGCGCGAAAGGCGGTTGACACGGAGTTCGGGCTGGAAGGGAAAAAAATCGTCCTGTCGGTTTCAAACTACCGCCCGATAAAAGACGTTCCCACTTTTATAAAGGCTTTCAAGTCTATCCACGATAACGACACGGAAACCGTCGCTTTGCTGTGCGGGCTGAACATTGATAAAAACAACGCCATATTGGTTGAATTAATCAAAAGTCTCGGGCTGGCAATGGACAGGGATATCTTTTTACTGGGTTTAAGACACGACGTACCCGTGTTGATGTCCGCCTGCGATTTGTTTATTCTGCACTCGGCCGGCGAAGCTTTTCCCAATACGCTTTTACAGGCGATGGCTTGCGAAGCGCTCATCGTTTCAACCGATGTCGGAGACGCCAAACAGATTCTCGGCAATGGCCGGTATATCGCCGAACCGGGCAACTCACTCCAAATAGCCGAAAAGGCCGGCGAAATGCTCCGATACTCTTTGGAGGAAAAAGTGAGAATCCGGGAAAACAACCGGAAAACAGTAACGGAAAAATACAACATACAAAACATCGTAAAGAATTACGAACGGTTGTATTTCAACGAGTAAACGGCGCATGACAGCCGCGCAAGTTACATCGCCCGGCTGCCTTTCAGTATGGATTTGAAACGCCCGGTTATCGCCATAGCATCCCGCTTGTTCATAACAAACATTCTGAAAAGCTTTATGTGATACATCCTCGAGAATCGAAAAACAAAAACAGCGCCCATCACCGTATAAGAAACCGCCGTTGAAACCGCGGCGCCCATAATTTCAAACCTCGGTATAAGCGCGAAATTCAAGACAATGTTCAGCGTTACACTCGCGAGAAGGGTATAAAAATAGATTTCCCGTTTTCCGTTTGAAAGAAACAGGGTTCCTATTATTTTAAAGTACATCATGCTGATAACGCCCGCGAAAAGAACGATTGTTACCTTATATGCCGGCGCGAATTCAACGCCGTAGAGCAGGATAATGATTTGGCGCCCGAATAAGGATATGCCCGCAACGCTTAAAATACCGACAAGCAAAGCGGCCTTCAAAACGAGAAGCAACTCCTCAATAGGGTTGCCTTTTGCCGTTTTGTTATACATTACATCCTTAAAGCCGTCCGGTATAATCCACATGTATTCCGAAAGCGCGACCCCTGTTGAGAATATGCCTATACCGGCTTTGGGGACATTCAGATACTTTAAAATAAGAACACCGGTTTTATAATTCAGGGTAAGCAAAAGAAGTGTCAGCATGGGATAAAAGCCGAACTTCAACACCTGCCGGACAAGAGAACGATCAACCTCTTTCACGCGAAAGCGCAACGGTATACGGCGGAGCATCAGGCCGATGATCACCAGTTGCTTCCCAAACAGAACCGCCAGCGGAATAAGCACATTGTCGCACCGGCGCAGAAAAACAAACAGAACGGTTATAATGCCTAGATTAAACAAGCTGCTGATAGTATTAGCCCTTGAGCGATATTTTATATCCACGGTAAGGATCATATTGTTCAGCTGCAAACTGTAGACGGATGTCGGTATCAACAATATGACAAAGGAATACACGATGTTCCCGGTAAATACAGCCGCGACGGCCGCCGCCGCGCTGTATAAAACAAATTGTATAAAAATTAAATTGGCAAAGGAGTCGAGCATGGGGGCGCCCATGTTTTTTTTATAATAGGGGTAAGCCTGGTAAATGCCCAAGTCAAGAACCGTCGAAGCGATACCCGTAATCGCAATAAGGCTGACATATTCCCCTTTTATCGCCGAGCCTAAATACCGATTGAGCACAACGGAAGTCAGCATGCTGATAACAGCCAAGCTTATTTTATTGCTGATGGAAACAAAGTATTCATTTTTCAACAATCTCCCGAGCATCTGCATACCCCATATGTTCTGTCTTTTATACCTGGCCGGCCAGACGCTGACCGTTATAACCGGAAGCCGCACGCTCCCCTCCCTCGTTATTATTGCGTGAACCGGCCAAGCTGGGGTTCACCGCTGTCGCGGCAAACCCCAGAGCCAGTATGACTTGCACCGATCGGTTGTAATATGACACCGAACCGTATTCGACAATAAACTGAAGAACAATCAGCGTTATAAAAATGATCGTCTGCGAAGACCCTTTCATAAACCGACGGAACAACGCGACAAGCAACCGGACATAGAACCAATAGTAGGCGACCAGGCCGGCCACCCCGAGGCCGGAAGCGATTTCCAGATAGTTGTTGTGCGAGTAGGTGCGGAACCCTTTTTCAACAATAAGGACCCTGAAATTGTTCAGGCCAATACCCACCAGCGGATGCTCATAAAAATAACCTTTTGCCGTTTCGATAAACAGTTGTCTCTTCAACAGACTGGATTCTTTTGTATAGCCGACCAAAAAAAAGTCGAACATGGAAACGACCCGCTTGCCGACCGACTCATACAAAACAGGTATTTTAATGACTGCCGCCAGGGCCGCCGACGCAACGGCCAGAGCAATGATTATGCGAACGACATAAAACCTCTTTTTTGTATGAAGGAACACCAGCAGCGCCAGACCCCCGACCATCAGAAACAACGACCTTTTGGAGCTGGTCATTATACCCACCAGGGCCGGCAGCGGTATCATCGCGTAAAACGCCCATTCCCTCTTGATATAGGCTTTATAAAGGGCGATGAGCACTCCTGTGGAAGCCATCGCGCCAATTTCGTTGGTGTTCTTGCCCGTGACATCTCTGCCGATGAAGCCGGAAAACCATTGTGAAAACGGCGTCGACACCAAAATATAAACGGACATGACTATAAACGATAACAACAAAATGGTTAAGGCGCGTTCGATGTTCGCCCGTGAGTCCGCATAATCAATCACACACACGGAAATCACAAGGATTTGAACAAGTCTTGATATCATTTTCAGCGTGGCGGACGCGTCATGAGCCCATAACACCGACGAAATCGCAAGCAGAATAAAGCCGGCATACCAGATAAAGTGCAGGGATATAAAGATTCGCCCCGCATACAGTTTTTCATAGATCGCTTTTATGCATGTAAAGCCGGCAAACAGAGCAAAGCCGGCGTAGTAAACATAGTCCGCTCCTTCTTCCATCGCCCCAAAGGTGGAAAAGGAACACAGCAACAACAAAAGGCTGCCGTCGATGCAATAGTCGATGGCGCGCCTATTTGTCGTTATTTTTATTACGCCTTTGTTTACCGAAATCATGTTTACTTTCCTTGAAACAACAGTTTGACGCGCATCCTTAGGGTTTAACAGCCGTCTGAGGTTCCATGTATTTGACGAAAACCCTGTATTTCATCGTTTTTACCGTTTCCACCACAAAAAACACGGGATATGACACGGCCGTTTTGACCGCGTATTTCACCGAACCCGCCCAATCGGAGTTTCGTTTCAGGAGAACGGCCAGCAAAGCGCCGTGCCGGAACTCTAAATACCGGCGCTCTTTTTTGTTTAAAAGCGAGAGTTTTGTTTTTTTCAATTCATAAATCCAGTCTTCGGCCTTCAGCCTGTTTTTTCCGGCGGAAATCCGCTCCTCGCTGTGAAAATACGCGATAATATGAGAAACGGGAAGATAACCTATTCGGGTTCCGTTTTCAATCATACGCCACATCAGCATAAAATCCTGCCCTAAAGGAATATCATCAAATCCGCCCGAACGAATCAGACTGTCACGCCTTATCATAAACGAGGGGGTGCCACCGAGATGGTGTAGAACATGCCGGCGCATCATTTCATCGTTTGACCAGTTTTTCAGATACGGATGATGGCGATACTCTATCAGTCTGCCCGAAGCACGGCATATATATATATCGGTAAATGACATCTCCAAATCATTTTCGACCATAAACTTGAGCTGCGTTTCCACTTTGCGCGGCAGGTATATGTCGTCATCATCCAAAAAAGTGACGTATTCGCCGACGGCCTTTTCAATGCCTTTGTTTCGGGCCGGGCCCCCGCCGCAGGGTTTTTCATTCAGGCAATACATCACTTTGTCGTTATTCTCATATTTTCGCATCGCCCCTATTGTCAGGTTTCGCTCTTCAGACGCGGCGGGATTATCGTCAATGACAATGATTTCGATATTGTCATAACTTTGATTTAAAACGGAGTCAACCGCTTTGTTCAGAAGATGATGACGCTTGAATGTAGGTATTATCACACTGACTTTTATCGGCAACCTCTGTAAACCTCCCATTGCCCGCACGCTTTATTTTTACCATTATATGACCTCGGGCCGATAATTGCAAGCCGGCTGTGAATTGTGCGCTTCCTTAACCGCGGAAATCGTCTTTATTGTTCGATGAGCGTTTCCCTTCAACGATTCCATCCCTTTTCAGTATCTTTGCCACTGTTTTCGCTATGCACAGCAAATCCATCTTGACGCCCCTGTTGCGGGTATATTCCCCGTCCAGCTTCGCTTTCATTTCAATCGAAATCTCATCCCTGCCGTTGACCTGCGCCCAGCCGGTAAGGCCCGGCAAAATATCGTTGGCGCCGTATTTATCTCTTTCCTCGATTAAGTCGAATTGATTCCATAAGGCGGGCCTCGGGCCTACAAATGACATCTGCCCGACTAAAATATTCCAGACCTGCGGCATTTCATCAATGGAGGAATTTCTTAAAAACCGGCCCCATTTTGTTATGTATTGCTCAGGATTCTCCAATAAATGCGTCGCCATCTCTTTTGGCGTATCCGTTTTCATGGTTCTGAACTTTATGATATCAAAATACTCTTTTCCCTTCCCCACTCGCCTTTGCCTGAATACAACCGGGCCTTTGGAGTCGATTTTTATAATGATACCGATCACAATAAAAAACGGCATAAGCAGCAGAAGCGCCAAAAAAGAAATCGTTATATCCACCGTTCTTTTAACCACCGAATAAGACACTCGATTGCACTCCTTTCCATCACAGATTTAAGCGTTTGAACGTTTTCCTACCTGACCGTTAACTCGTCGTATTGCTCATATTCCGCGTCTGAGCCGGTGATTCTGGCATTGACCCTCACCATATCGTTTTCCCCCGATTGATACGGAACACTTGCCGTAAAATCGGGGCTGTAATCTTGTATGATGCGCCAACCCTCTTCGTCTGCCTTTTTGAAAAGAAACTGGTATTCGGGTTTAACGGTTTTACCGCAAACCGCGCCGGCTGTCAGGCAAAACGCCGCGCCGGCTTTTTCCGCTTCCAGCCATACATTGGTCACTCGCCTTGTATCCGCATACAGAGCATCATATGAGGCATAAAAGCTGTCTTCCGCCTCTACGGAGCCCCCGGCGCTCCTTCCGCCAAGCAGCCCGGCGAAGACCTCGCCGAACTCCCGCGCGCCCTTGGCATTTAAATGGTCCGTGTCGTAATAGTATTCGTCTTTGCGTTCGAACAATTCGGGTTTTACAAGCTCAAAATTGTATAAAGCCAGACTGTTTTCAGCCGCGAATTCTTTGAAATATGCATACAATTCTTCATTATGGCCCGCGATAACGGTTCCCACGGGCGCCGGATGAATGTAGAACACCAGCTCCGTGTTGTTTTGTTCGCACAGCGCAACGATCTTTTTGAGGTAATCCACATTCTCACCGTTGATGTCGGAAACGGCAAACGATTTTCCCGATATTTTTCCCATGCGGCCTTGCTCATTTGCGTCGGAATAACTTACAAATCCGTTGCCGGCATAAACCGGCCCTTCCCCTTTTTCCCACTGCGCGGAAACGGATTTTCCGCCCGGACCGAATCCGTTGAGCTTGGCAGCGAACCTTTTGAGATACGGCAACGCGGCTTCCATCGTAAACATGTCACGATACAAATGCGTGGGGAAAAGCACATCCAAATAATCCTCGGCCGAAAATTCGTTTTTATACAATTCCGCTTTGGCCAGCGACCATTTCATATTATCAGAAAGTATAATGATGGACAGCGTATCTTTTATTTTTACCATTTGATTAAAGCTTATACAGAACAACACCTTGCCCGGGGCATGGTTTTTTAACAGCTCTTTCATTAAATAGTACGAACCGGCAACCGGTTGCTGCGAAGTGCCGAGGTTGTAAGAATGAACGCCCAAAGCCTCATCAAAAACGGCCGTATCACAGCCCGTCATCACGACAGACGAACCAAAAAACGCCATATCGATTATTTCGCCGCGGTTATAAATGCCCTTGACGGTTTGTTCAGCAAAGCCGGTTATAACGACATCGGCAGTATTTTCAACAATAGTGACGCATAATAAAAATGTCAGTACCCGCAGCACCGTCTTTTTAAAATTGAGCATAGGCAAAGCCCCCCAACAAATCGTTTTGGAAGGTTCCAAAGACCATGATTGTATAAAAAACCACCATATAAATGAGCCACCGGACCGCATAGGGTTTTCGGGACAGCCGTTCCCGCACCGAGCCCTTTCTCTGCAACAGGCTTACCGACAAAAACAACGAGGCGGCAAATACAAAGACAGCATAATTGGTTAAAGTCCAGCTTCCAAACACGCGGCTGAAGGAGAAATCCCACGAGAAATCCGTAAAAATTTTGGCCAGAATCAGAAAGCTGTCTTTCGTTGTGACCGCACCCGGAAACACCCGTAAAAGGCAGATGAGGAAGAAGGTTCTTGCCGTTCGAAACAGTTTCCAACCAAAGCTGTTTTCTTTGATTCGAAGCTTTTCTTTCATTGTTTTGAACAACGGCTCAAACGCAATGGCAAGCATGATAAGGAGACCATTGAACAGACCCCAAAGAATATACCGCCAACTCGCGTCGTGCCAAAGGCCGGTGGCGAACCAAACAATAACCAGCGCAAAAAACGACGGAAACAGTTTGCCCATTCGGACCCCGAAGCGTTTTCTGCCGAATCGCCCGATTTTCGCGGCGGTTTTTGATAGAGAAACGGGATAGAACAGATAGTCCCGAAACCAAGCGCCCAGAGTAATATGCCAGCGCCGCCAGTGTTCCGCAACGGACTTTGAAAAATACGGTCTTTTGAAATTCTCCGCGATTTTAATACCCAATGTTTCCGACGCGCCGGCCACAATATCCATATACCCCGAAAAATCGGCATAGGATTGAACGGTGCGTAAAACGCAGGCGATGAACATAACCGTTCCGCTAAACTGCCTGTAGCCTGTAAACAGCCCGTTGACAACCGGTAAAAGAAGATCGGCAAGCACCAGCTTTTTAAAGAAGCCCCACAATATGCGCTGAACCCCAAAGGAAAGGTTTTTATACTCAAAGGAATGAGGCGCGTAGAGTTGTTCGGTCAAAGGAGTGTATCTTCCTATGGGGCCTTGTGTTATCTGCGGAAAAAAAGAAACGAACAGAGCGAACTTAAAAATATTTTTTTCCGCAGGGACTCTTCCTCTGAAAACATCGATGCTGTACCCCATTGACTGAAAGGTATAAAACGAAATACCCAGCGGCGCTATGAAGCTGAACTCTTTGATTGGTTCAAAACCCCGGATTTCCAGCAGGACATTCAGACTGCCTGTAACGAACCCGGAATATTTCAGCACGGCAAGCACACCGAAGTTCAGGACAAGCAAGCCCGCCAGTATACATTTTTTTATGTTTCTGTTTTTTTTCTGGATGCTTTGCCTTGCCGCTTTGTCCGGTTTTTCAACCACAAGCCTTTTCGCCGTTTTGTCGGTAATCCTCTGCATAAGCTGAGCGGCCAAAAAAGCGGTCACGGTGGTTATCAGGATAAACACGATATTCCGGACGCCTGTCAGCAAATAAAAAAGGTAGCTTGCCGCCAAAAGAGACACCCACTGAGCCTTTTTGGGCAGCAAATAGTAAGCCAAGATCAACCCGGTTAAAAACAGAAGAAAGGTTACAGAGTTTATCGTCATCTATTTTTCCACGCCTTTTGAGCTCTGTCGAAGCTTTTTGCAAAAACAGTCTATTCGTCCAAAAGGGACTCAACCAACCGGGAAATGTCCTCGACAGAATTGAAGTTTTCGGGCACAAGGTCTTCCACCCGTATGCCGATATCAAACACATCGTTCAATTCCCCAACGAGTGTCACAATATCAAAGGAATCGAAAACTCCGTCATCAATCAAGCCTTTTTCTTCATTAAAATCGATATCAGGCCTGAGGTCTTCCAATATCTTCATGATTTTTTTCAGCATACCAAACATTCCTTTCGTTAACTCTTCTTGTTTCAGACTGCCGATTATGGCAGCCTCCAAAGCCGACACATTATATGTTATTATATCCTTTCTGTGTCAATCCGTTTTCGCCGTAAACATAATATTTCGACAAACGGCCGTTGAATTTCATCCCGAATTTCAAGTACGCCTCAACGGCAGGTTTATTGTTTACATCCACCCACAGTTCAACACGCGTGTTTTCGCCGGCTGCCAAACCCCGGCAAATGAAGTGAAAAAACGATTGGCAGTAACCCCGCCTTCGGTACTCTTTATCGGTAGCGACGAGCCTGACGCGAATCCGATTCCCTTCCTGCCGGATATGGCAGACGGAACGAACCGCATTGTCTTCGATAATAACCAAAATCTGCCCCAGAGCGATCATCTCGGCAAGATGTTTGGAATCGGGAATATCCGAGGTATACACATCAAGGCTGCCCCGCCACAGGCGGATGATCTCATCGCCGCGGTCACGCGTGCCGTATTCCACCTTATTGGTTCTTAAATTGTCAAACACGCTTTCCGAAACCGCCATACTCATATTGCCGCTCAACCGGTATTCCGAAAAGCCCGAATTAAGCAGAAAAGTGTTCATAGCCGCGTTTTCTCTGCCTTTGTAATACTGATATGCGGTAAAGACAGGCAAATCAAAACTGTTCAGAACCAGTTTGCTTGTTTGGGCGGCATAAAAAAACAGGCGATAACTGTTCTCATGCCTATAATAAAACAGCAATTGCTTCTCCGCTCTTTCGAAACAAAGCAGCCGTTTCTTGATGAACCCCTCCATCGTATCACGCAAAAAATACGCATTGCTCAACGCAACCGTGTATTCATCCTTAAAGCTGTTTAACAGCTGATCGTATTGCTCTATGCCGCTGACGACTATGCCGACACCCCCCGCGCGCTGTTAATCCAAATATTCCCGAAGCTTGACCCGGTCAATCTTCCTGTTGTTGTTATAAGGCAGCTGTTCAAAATGCATCATTTTATTCGGCAGCATATATTTGGGCAGCATTTCGCGAAGGCGAAGCAGAATAGCCTTGTTACATGGAGAGGCCGCCTGGTAAAACAGAACGAGTTTATCGGTCTTGTCGTCATGCAGACAACAGGCAAGATCAACCTCGGGCAACGAATTGGCGGCGATTTCTATCTCATCAAGTTCGATACGGTAGCCCATATGTTTCACTTGATGGTCCTTCCTGCCATGAAACCATAGCAAGCCGGATTCGTCAAAAGCGCCCAGATCGCCGGTTTTATAGACAATATCTATATATTTATCATTCAGCGGATTCTGGATAAAAACCTCTCTTGTTTTTTGCTCGTCGTTGAAATAGCCCAAAGCCAGGCAAGTACCTTTAACGCATATCTCGCCCGTTTCACCAGCACCGGCCTCACCGCCGAGGTCATTGAGCAAAAATATCTGCGTATTTTTGAACGGTTTGCCGATAGGAATCGTGTTTTCACTGCTTTGCTCTTTTTCAACGATATAATATGTACAGCTTGCGGTAATTTCAGTCGGGCCATAGTGATTGACATAGCAAACATCCGGCAAATGCTTTTGCCAATACCGCAAATGCCTGCAGGGCAGAACGGAACCGGAAAAAAGAACCTTTTCAATATGCCGCGGGACGGCATAATCAAAAGCGTTGAGCGCCGCGATAACGCTCATGGCCGACGCGGCCCAACACAGCACATTGATTCTGTTCTCTTCCAGGCAATCGATGAGTCTTTTGGGATTCATGAAATAATCTTTCGGGATAATGAACGCCGTGCACCCGGTTTTGAGCGGAATATAGATATCCCGGATGGCGCCCACAAAATCAAAGGAAGACTGGTTCCCGAATATATCTTTTTCCGAAAACCCGAATGTTTCGATCAATGTATCAATATAATCGATTACCGCCCTGTGAGGCGTGACCACTCCCTTGGGTACCCCGGTTGAACCCGAGGTGAACAGGACATAGAGCGGGTCCAAGTCCATCGCCTTTTCGCGTATGGAGCGCAGCAATTCCTCATCCGCCGGGTATTCGGCAGCATCCTCCACAAGCAATATTGTTCCGTCATACCGCATATTTTTAATACGGGCGACATTCGCTTTGTCGGTTACGATTACCCCGGCTTCAACGGTTGACAGTATGGCCGCGAGCCTGTTCTCGGGCGTCTGATCGTCGAGCGGCACATAGAAACACCCGGCATAAACCACACCGAGAAAACACGCCGGCGCGACTATATCTTTCTCAGTCAGCACAGCGACAGCATTCCCCGCCGGAATGAACCCATGCAGGTAAGAGCCTATGCTTTTTGCCGTTCGTTCCAGTTCGCAAAAGGTGATTTTTCCTGCATCGCTAATAAAAGCGTCTTTTGACGCGACGGCAGTCGGCAAATTTTCCAAATATTCCAGAATGTTGGTTATCATTTCGTTTACTTCCCATCCCGCATCATACAGGTTATTTCACAATATATACCCTAAACCGCGAACTTTCAGCACATTTTATGATATCCAAATTTCCGAAGCCTGTCAACAACTATCTTTAATGAACTCCACCGCCGTGAAAGAACCGGGGAAGCATCACACTATGCTTCCCGTAAAAAGGAGGATTCAGTCATTTAGGCCGTTCGGCAAAACCTGTTGAAACCAATCGGGGCGGACATGAATGCCCGCCCCGATGTGTTTCTGTTAAGCTGCCTGCCGGAACTCCGGCCGGATTAATAGAGAACCGTTACCGTAAAGCCCAAGGTTGAATCGTAGATGGTTGTTAAGCCGTACTTCGCGCTCACGGTATAGGTGTTGACGCCGGCGGTATTAAACACCGGTCTGACAACCCATGTACGCACGCCGTCGGCGTCGACAACGGAAGCCGCGCTTTGCGCGTCATATTTCATAACAAAACCGTCGGCGTCGACCAGACGGATTTCGGTGCAGTTCAGCTCGGTCACAACGGTAACATCGGCCGATTCACCCATAAGAACTCTGTTCGGATTAATGTTGACGGAAATGACTCCCCTGCCGACATCGACAGGAAGCTCGTCTTTGTAGATTGTGAAGGTAAGCGGCGTCGCGTACTCATGCCAAACGACGTCGGTGCCGCACGATTTCACATTGAGGACATTGTCCCCAAGAGCGCTGAATCTGGTTGATATGGTCCAGTAGCGGAAACCGTTGATATCCTGATAGGGTGTCGTCGCGATATTAAACGAACGGGTTCCGCCCTCGTTGTAGAAGCGTATCTTTGTCGCCTGAAGCCCGGTCTTCACGGTAATGATCGACGTCGCTCCGCCGACAAAGGCATCACGGTCAATACCGATCTCATAAATCAGTGAATCATAGTTCGCGCATATAACGCTGAAGTAGCAGTAATTGCTGTTGAATGGGGCCACATACCTTGCGCGCGCCATGAAATCGGCAGACACATAGTAAACCGTCATCCGAATTTCCCAAATCTCGCAGTTGTTATCGCCGACAACACCGGTGTCTTCGTAATCAATAAAGGTCGGGGTGATGGAAAGGACATCCACATGGTTGCGGGTCCAAGTCCAAGTCGAGGCCGGGTTATCTTTCAGGGCAAACTGAATTTTCGACGGGCTGCCTTTGGCAACCACCGTAAACACGGTGCGTGTGCCGACATGGTAATCGGAGGTGTTGGTCACCGAAAGGATATCGGATATCGGCGCGAAAACAGCGTTGAAGGTCTCGTCAGCCGCGCCCATGGTGCCGGGAAGCGGATCCCAGCCGACGAAGTTGTAGCCGTCTTTGGTGGGATCTGCGGGCAGATCGATCGTGGCGCCGTAAACGGTCGGTACAACCGCGAATTGCTCGCCGTCAACCATAAATACGGCGTTGTAGGTGTTGATGGTGAACAGCGCGTTGAAGGTTTGGTCGGCTGCGCCCATGTTGCCGGGAACAGGATCCCAGCCGGCGAAGGTGTAGCCTTCCTTGACCGGGTCGGCGGGAGCAGCGATCGCCGCGCCGAATTCGGTCGGAACGGTTGTGATAACGCCGTCGACGTCGAAGTTCGCGTTGTAGGTGTTGACGGAGAACGTGGCCATGAAGGTTTCGTCCGCGGCGCCCATCGTGCCGGGAACAGGATTCCAGCCGGTAAACGTGTAACCTTCCTTGACCGGGTCGGCGGGAAGATCAATCGCTTCGCCGAAAGCGGTCGGAACGGTCGCGTATTCCGCGTCGTCAACCTTGAATACGGCGTTATAGGTGTCGACGGAGAATGTCGCGTTGAGTTCAATATCATTGGCGGGCATTGCCTCGGGAATGGTGCCCCAGCCGGTGAACGTATAGCCTTCTTTGACCGGGTCGGCCGGAAGAGCAATCGCTTCACCGAACACGGTGGGGACGGTCTCGTACACAGCGCCGTCTACTTTAAACACGGCGTTGTAGGTGTTGGCCGTCCACTGCGCGACGGCCGTGAAACCGTTCGCCGGGAAGTTCGCGGGAATTTCGGGAAGCCAGCCGTTAAAGGTGTAGCCTTCTTTTGTGGGGTCGGCAATTGCCGGAACGGCGGAGCCGACAGCGCCGGTGACCGGAGCGACAGCGGAACCGCCGTCCGTTTCAAAGGAAATGGTTGTGTCACCGACAATGTTGACAACCGCTCTGGCGCCTGTTGTGTCAATGGTCGAGCCATAGGTAGAAAGAGTATCATAAGTGAATACGGAATCTACGTCCCTCGCTCTACCGATATACAGAGAGTTAAATCTGTTCATCGCGTCCCTTTTGAACGCCTGGTCGATATAAACGACCGCTTCACCCGGGGCGGCGCCCTCTTTGACTTTGAACTCAAAGGTCAGAATATCCTCCTGGCCTTCGGGCATCACACAGCGGGGTAAACCGCTGGTGGAATCCTGCGTCATGACGAGCATGATGCCGGCCCATTGGGCTCTAAACGCGTCATCGGTTCTATAGACAACCGGCCAATATGTGCTGACAGCGGGATTGAGTGTGCCGGAAAACTTATACTTTACGGCAAAGTTGGTGCCGATTCTCGTCGGGGTGAAAGAAACATTGTCGTTGGCATTGTTGACACCAACAAGTTCCAGTTTTGTTTTGTCGAACAGAATCGGTATGCCGCCGGCAACATTGTAGACATTCGCGCCGATGCTCATCGTCACCGTAAAGTTCTGGTCGCCGGGGACGGCGCTGACAGCCGGGACGGTTGTTTTGCTCGCCGTGAGCCCAAGCGTGTTGACAGCCTTCGATTCATCCCTGAAAGGCATGAATTGGGCTTCCGAGGTGCCGAACGGATAAACATAAGCGAAGGAATAACCGGCGCCGTAGTTAAAGAGCAGCGGCGATTCGGAGCCGTCCGTAACAACCTTTTTAAGCAGCGTGCTTAAATCATTAACCATCGTCACATACCCGTCGACAATTGCCTGGTCGGCTTCGGTAAGGTTCCGATCAATCAGGTTGTTGAGAACATCGTTCATGAGAGCATTGGCTTCGTCTGTGTAGAAATACCGGTTTTCCACACTCGGAAGCGCGGTCGCGATCGCGTCGTCCACGGCCGTATAGTCCGCGGGGTCTTCCGGAGCGGCGATCGTAATGACTGAGAGCATCCCCAAAGCCATTACCAAAGCCAGGAACATACTAAGGGTTCTTTTTGCCATTTTCATTGCTGTTGTTGCCTCCTTTAATATTATGATTTTTATATTTTCTCCATTTAAAATGGATTTGCCGGCTGTTGCCGGCGCGCGAAAAGGGCTCGCGCGCCGGTCTTGGTTTGATTAAGCGGAAAGGTCGGGATTGGTTTGGTCAATCACAAGTGAGTAGCCGTTAGCCGCGGTCAGGATGTTCAGGTCAAACGCGTCCACAAACCCGTCCTTGGTAAGGTCAGCGGCACAAGTGAACGCTTCGCCCTCGAGTTCAATTTGATAGGAAGACGCCATATCGAGAAGGTTTTCGTCCGCGGCGGTGATGTAGCCGTCGCCGTCAATGTCGCCGAATATCACTATGTAGTAGGTTTCAAGGACATCGCCCGTGACATTGTCGACGAGTTCGACTTTGGTGCCGGTGCCGAAGGAGTCGGAATAATAGGTGCAGCGGACAGTTCCGTCGCCGCCGACCGTTACGTAGTTGTTTATGAAGTCGGCTTTGGTCATTCCTTCCGCGAGGCCGTAGATCATGTTTGTGCCCGTATCTATGACGGTGGTGGAGCCGGCCTGCTTTGTCAGCGTGACCGGAACCCTGCTCCAAACGGCATAGAGCGTCGTGTTGGCGGAGGGTATCGTGAAGTCCGTGAGCGGTACGGTCGCGTCCGGTGACTCAGCCCAGCCGAGGAAGTTGTAATACGCTCTGGTGATGTCACCCTGCGCGGGCAAAGTAATTGCCGCGCCCGGGGCGCCGTTGATTTCGGCGGGAACCGTTCCGGTGCCTCCGTTAAGGTCGAAACTGATTGTAACCTCGCCGATCTCAAACCACAAAGCGGTGAAAGTCTGGTCTTCGGCCGGCATGGCGGTCGGCAGGCCGGGATCCCAGCCGAGGAACAGATAGCCGGCTTTCTCGGGGTCGGCCGGAGGAACGATTTCGCCGCCGTAAGGTGTGGAGATTCTTGCGTATTCCACGCCATCCACCATGAAGACCGCGTCATAATGCGTGTTCACCCAGACGGCATGGAATTCCAGCGCTTCGGCAGGCATGGTTGCCGGGATTTCGGGCGACCAGCCGGCAAAGGCGAAACCGTCTTTCACGGGGGCGGCCGGCAGCTCAATCGCGGCGCCGTAGTTGACGGACACGGTCGCATAGACTCCGTCGTCAACATAGAATACCGCGTCGTAACTGTTGACAGTCCACAGCGCGTTGATTGTTACATTCGCCGCGGGCATAGTCGCGGGAACATTGCTCCAGCCCGCGAAGGTGTAACCGGTTTTTTGCGGAGCCTCGGGCAGAGCAATCGCGTCGCCGAAGGCAGTCGGAACGGTCGCATATACCTGGCCGTCTACCCGGAACTCCGCGTTATAAGTATTTTTGGTGAACACGGCGTTAATCGTAATATCCGAAGCGGGCATCGCGGCCGGCACAGTATCCCATCCGGTGAAAGTATAACCGGTTTTGAACGGATCGGCAGGCACCTGAATAGCCGCGCCGTAAACGGTCAAGACGGTAGCGTAAACGGAGCCGTCAACCTTAAACACGGCATTATAACTGTTAATCGCAAAGTTGGCGTTGATTGTCACATCATTCGCCGGCATGGTCTCGGGAATGGCGCTCCACCCCTGGAAGGTATAGCCGGTTTTTGCCGGGTTCGTGGGAACCGCTATGGCTTCGCCGTAAGCGGTCGGCACTTCCGCGTAGACACCGGAATCGACCATAAAGCGGGCGATGTATGTGTTGGTTGTAAAGACAGCGTTGAACTCCATGTCACCGGCGCCCATTGTCGCGGGTACCGGATTCCAGCCGGTGAAGGTGCAGCCTGTCTTGACGGGGTCGGCGGGAAGCGGAATGGCCGCGCCGAAATCGACATCCGCGCTGAAGTAGGCAACGCCGTCCACCACAAACGAGGCGGTGTAGGAGTTGACCGTCCAGTTCGAATTGATCGTCACATCGTTCGCCGGCATCACGGCGGGTATTTCATCCCATTCGATAAAGGTGTAACCGGGCCTGACGGGGTCGGCGGGAACGATTATAGGTTGACCGACTTCCGTCGGGACCGATTCATAAATTTCACCGTCGACCATGAAGTTGGCATTGTAGGTTGTCGCGGTGAACACGGCGGTAAAGGTCTTGTCGCCGGCGCCCATTGTGCCAACCTCCGGGGTCCAGCCAAGGAAGGTTTGACCCGGTTTGACGGGGTCGTCGGGCGCGATAATCTGAGCGCCGTACTGTGTCGGAACGGTAGCGACCGTTTCGCCGTCGACCACAAAATACGCGTTATAGGTGTTGACGGAGAATTGGGCGGTAAAGGTCATGTTGCCCGCGCCCATGGTCCCCGGCACCGGATTCCAGCCGGTAAAGGTGTACCCTGTTTTGTTGGGGTCGGAAGGCGGCTGAATCTCGGCGCCGTATTCGGTAGCCACGGTAGCGACAGTCACGCCGTCGACAACGAAATACGCGTTATAGGTGTTAATCAGGAATATCGCGGTGTATGTCTGATTGGACGACCCCATGGTGCCGACGGACGGCGACCAGGCGGTAAACGTGTAACCGGCTTTGACCGGGTTTGCCGGCGCGGAAATCAGCGCTCCGTACTGCGTGGGTACGGTGGCGTAAACAGCGCCGTCAACCATAAACACCGCGTCATAGGTATTGATCTGCCACTGTGCCGTCAGGGTGACATCGGTTGCCGGGAAGACGGACGGGAAGGCCGGTGACCAGCCTGTGAAGGTGTACCCTTCCCTGACGGGATTGGCGGGCGGCGCCGCGACTGTTCCGGCTTCACCGGTTATCGGCGCGACGGCGGAACCGCCGTTGGAATCAAAGCTGATGGTTGACTGAACCGGTGTGGATGTATCAAGGCCGATGTTGATGTTGGCGCCGGTGTAGTCGGTGTTGAAATCCAAAACCGAGTTGCCGTCGGCAGCGAGCATGGTGCCATTGGCGCAATAGTAGTAATACTGGCCGCCTGCCGGGTAGGTTGTCGATCTGTCCCAACGGTTATCCATGAATATATGGCCGTAACCAGCAGCGTCGGGTTTGACTTGCAGCTTGATGCTGAACAGCGTCGAGTTGCCGTCAATGATAACCGGATGGCCGCCGTTCGCGGAATTTGTGTCGGCTTGGAAGTTCGCGGTAACGAACTTATAAATTGAGGACTCGCCGCCCGTGAAGGTCGCGGGCCACTGCGAAACGGGGCTGGTCGTCGCGCCGCCATAGGAGGATATCGCGTTGGCGTAATAGCCGTTGGACGCGTTCGGCGTGATGGCCGCTTTATTGGCGCCGACTATGGTGTAGAAACTCTGGTCGTACATAATGATAAACCTGGAGGAGCCGCAGTAGAAGTTGGTTTTCGGTGTCAGGGTGATCGTGATGATGTCGCCCGCTCTCGCCGCTGTCGCCGGAACAAGTTCACCGTTCACGGTCTTGTAAGCCGCAAGATCGACATCAACGGACTTATTCGACGCGGTCCAGACTGCCGTAAGGGTAATGTCCTGCGTGGGCATTGTCGTAAAGGTATACGCGACGCCATCGAGAGCCCAGCCTGAGAATACATAACCGAATTTGGTCGGCGATGCCGGCGCGCTGACAGCAGAACCTGCCGGCGCCGTGATTGGGTTGACGGCTGAACCGCCCTGTGTATCAAAGGATATCGTTGTGCTCAGCGGAACCCACTTCGCGTACAGGGTGTAGCCGGTTGTGCCCATGATGACGGGCCACTGAACGGGGTTGAGGAATGTATCGTTGTCATAATACCAACCGGCGAAGGTGTAGCCCAACCTGACAGGGGCCGCCGGCGGGTAAACGGCGGTGTTCGGGTTGGTTGTGATGGGGTTGACCGTTGTGCCGCCGTTCGAGTTAAAGCTGATGGTGCAGGTAACATAAGTCCATTTGGCATAAACCGTTACACCGCCGGCAGGAAGTTCAAGAGGCCATGTGACCGGCAGTTCGAAAGAAATGTCATAGAACCAGCCGTCAAAACGGAATCCGTTGCGGACAGGGTCAGCCGGCTGCGGCACGAGAGTGCCGGGGACATCGGTCACAGGGTCAACGGACGAGCCGTTGTTTGAATTGAAAGTCAGTGTCACCGGCGTCAAAACCCAGCCAGCGTAGAGTGTCGCTCCGTTGAGAGGCATCAGCAACGGCCAGGAAGCCACTTGCGTGCAGGCGGGGTCGTAATACCAACCGGTAAAGGTATAGTTGTCTCTAACCGGGTCTTCCGGTTGGAGAACCGGCGTGTTATAATCCCGGGTAATCGAAGCGGTCGAAGAGCCGCCGTTCGCCTGGAAATTTAACGTATATTGCCTCGCGACATAATAGAAGTTGATGGTATTATTCGCTTCGCTCAGAGTGATTTTCGCCGGGCTCGCGTCAAACGGGGTCAGGAAATAGCCCGGAACAGCCTCGGCCGTGGCGGTCAGGACATAGCCGCTGTAAGCGCCTGTCGCCGTAACCGAAGGAATTAACGGTGTTGAGGTGCCGTCGAGATACGAGTTGACCGAATAGGTAAACACCTTCGGTGAGAGGAGGTTATACATATTGTTGAGGGTTGAGAGGATGGAGTCTATGGCCGCCTGGTCGGTATTCGGCTTGTTGAGAATCAAGTTCGCCTGGTCATACGCGGCCTTGAACGAATCCCAACCCGAAGCGTAGTACCAGGACTGGGGGTTGATGCCCTTGCCCGCGGCGCCGCTCATTATTTCAGCGAGCCTCGAGCGCAGGGCGCCTTTGTTGTATTTGTAAATGGTGAGGGTAACGCTGGTATACGCGCTTAAAGTATAGTCGCCGCCGGGCGCCTGGTTTCTGGTGGTGACGGTGTAAACGGTGCCGGAAGATGCAGGCCCGGCGCCGGTAAAGTTCGCTGTGATGCAGTCGCCCTTATCCACCATGATGCTGCTTGTGCCGTTAAGGCCAAGCTGCGAGGTCGCGGTGGCGTCGGCGGTGGGCGCGACGTCGGTGTCATTGGCCGACACGCTTTGCACAAAACCTGCCTGGACATGCGTCGAAGTCAGCCCGATATGGCTTGAATCGGCATCCAAGTCTCTATATTGGAAGAACTGAATCCGGAAGTTCAGGCTCGCGAGGGTCGGATTCACGCTGGTGTCCATATACACGGTCGCCTGCGGCCTGTTGGTGTCGGCCCCGTAGCCGCCGTTGTAGTTGCGGGACGTTCCGCCGTCTTTGGACACATAAAGCTGGGTATTGTATGGTGTGGCGGGATTTTCGACAAAGGTGTCGGAATAGAAATTCTGGTAGCCGTGGGTCGCGCTGCCGGTGACCTCATTACCATAGACATTGATACCCAGATACCTTGAAACAAAATACATCCTGCCGGCGGTGCCGCCGAGGAAGCTTGTATTTGCCCTGCGGCTGTATCGGATGCCGGCGGGGACGACGATATTCTCAACATAAGAATACGCGTAGGCGGTATAGTTCGTGCCGTCTATGTAATAAGAAATGAGGAAGACGATGTTGTTGCCTACCGTCGCTGTGCCGCCCGTAATACTGGCCGTGTATGTTTGGCCGTCGCTTGAAACGGCGGACATGCTGACCGTTCCGTTGATTGTCGCGGCGGTTATACTCGGGCCGGGAACGGCATCGGGAGCAATCCCCGCGGGGAATGTAATCGACGCGCTTGGCCATGCGGGAGTCTCGCCGGCATAGGCGGCCGAGGCATAGATAGCTGAGCCGAGGTCCGGAACGCCGGAAGGCGTTGCTTTTACGATGGTGTTGCCCAGGGTCATGGAATACTGGGCCGCGGCGACTCTTGTGACTTTTGTCGCCGAGACCGTAACGGCGGGCGGAGCCGTCAAGCTGACATTCCCGGCCTTTTGAACGGTCGTATCGCTCGCGACCACGGTGGCAAGTTCAAGCGAAACAGCTGACAATACAAGCACACCCGCAAGAAGTATGCTGAGAAATCTCTTCGATTTTCTCAAGGTTATTACCTCCAAACCATTAGAATTCTGCATATTAACATACATTACTACACATGATGAGTATATCATAGCGGCATAACAGTGTCAACAAAAAAATAAACCAAGCTTTGCTTTTTTTATTGTTTCCGTGGAATTACCGCGGGCCGCGGATCTTTTTAAGACCCGCGGCCCGCCGCAATTTTTTTATCGCTCAGTAACAGAGTACGGTTCAGCCGATACCGACCGAAAGATCGGACCGCGCATTAAACAACCGAGTAACTGACGGAAAGCCCTGTGTCAGTCCATACCGAACCGATTTTTGTTTTCAGCATCCAGGTATACTCTCCCAATCCGCCGGAAGGTCTGGTTATAACCCAAGTGCGCGTTCCATCTACGTCGTTATCGGTATGAACACCGTCGAGCATATCAAAGGTCATCGTGCTACCCTGCGCATTGAAAAGCTGCACCTTGGTGACATCGGTGCTTGTTGTAACCGTAAACACGACAGACTCGCCGTTGAGGATCGTCGTATCGCTGACGGTAAAGGCTGTGTCAAAGGAAGTTGTTTCCACCGTGTAACTGACGGAAAGCCCTGTGTCAGTCCATGCTGTACCGATTTTTGTTTTCAGCATCCAGGTATACTCTCCCAATCCGCCGGAAGGTCTGGTTATGACCCAAGTGCGTGTTCCCTCGGCGGTGTTATCGACATGGACTCCGTCGGTCAGATCGTAGGTCATGGTGTTACCCAGCGCGTTGAAGAGCTGAATCTTGCTAACACCGAGACCTGTTACCGCTGTAAAGTCAACAGAGCTTCCAAACAGAACTGTCGCTGCGCTGACGTCAAAGGTCGTCGTGTAGGTATCGTAAACGACAGTCAGAGGTTTGCTCACTTCCACCGCTTCAAAGGCTTCGCCGAAGTATCTCGCGCGGACAACATAATTGTCCTGCAGAAGCCTGATGTTGATCATCCAAATCTCATAGGCGAGATCTTCGCTCACGGTGCTGACGGGGTTGTCGTCCGCGTCATAACCCTGAATAGAAACAATCTGCGTGCTTAAGCGTCTATCAAAGGTCATCGTCGCTCCATTGGCGAGCCTGTAGAATTGAATCTTCATCGGCCTGCCGGTCACTTTAACCTCGATGGGGGCAAGCTGGCCGTAATAAGAATCGTTAAATCTTGCGTAAACCACGCTATAATCGGTCGGGTCATCGATGAATTGCGCGGTGAAGGTTTCGTCGGCGGAGCCCATGTTGCCGGGAACAGGATCCCAACCGGTGAAGAGGAAACCGTCTTTGGTGGGATTGGCCGGAATGGCTATCGGCGCGCCGAACTCGGTGGGAACCGTCTCGTAGACAGCGCCGTCCACCATGAAGACCGCGTTGTAGGTGTTTACGGAGAACTGAGCTGTGATAATGACATCGTTAGCGGGCATGGCTTCGGGAACGAGATCCCAGCTCGTGAAGGTGTAGCCTTCCTTGGTCGGGTCGGCCGGAAGATCGATCGCCTCACCGTATTCGGTCAGGACCGATTCGTACTCGACACCGTCGACCATGAACACCGCGTTGTAGGCGTTGACATCGAACACCGCGTTGATGACGACATTGTCCGCGGGCATAGCGCCGGGAACGTCATCCCAGCCCGTGAAGGTGCTGCCTTCTTTGGACGGGTCGGCGGGAAGCGGAATGGGGTCGCCGAACGCAACGGTGGCGGTGTTATAGACGATTTCATCGACCATAAAGTAAGCGATGTAGGAATTCTTCGTGAATGTGGCGTTGAAGGTTTCGTCACCGGCGCCCATGGTTCCGGGCTCGGGATCCCAGCCGGCGAAGGTATAGCCTTCCTTGGCGGGGTCGGCCGGAGCGCTGATCTGAGCGCCGAACTCTGTCGGAACGGTCGCGTAAAGCTCGCCGTCGACATAGAAGTAAGCGTTGTAGGCCTGTGTTGAGAACACGGCGTCAAAACGGACATCGTTCGCGGGCATTGTGCCGGGAACCGGATTCCAGCCCGTGAAGGTGGCGCCTTCTTTGACCGGATCGGGCGGAGTGAGGATTTGCTCGCCGAACTCAAAGTAATCGTTCCCGTAAAGCTCGTCGTCGACATAGAATGTCGCATTATAAATGTTGGCATCCAGCGTGCCGTTGAAGGTTTTGCCTTCCGCGTCCATGGTGCCTACCTCGGCATCCCAGCCGGAGAAGGTATAGCCTTCCGCAGCGGGGTCGGCGGGAGCCTGGATTTGCTCGCCGAACACGGTCGGAACGGTTGCGTAAAGCACGCCGTCAACATTGAACACAGCGTCGTAAGTATTTGCGTTGAAGACCGCGTTGACATCTATGTCAGCAGAAGGCATCGTTCCCGGCAACGCCGGATCCCAGCCGGTGAACGTGTAACCCGTCTTGGCCGGATCGGCGGGGCCCGCGACAACGGTACCGTACGCTTGCGTCAGCGAATCGTATACGCTGCCGTCGACATAGAAACTGATGGTATAAGAGTTCCTGTTGTAATACGCGTTAAGAACAAGAGAACCATCCGCGGCGACTTCGCCGGAAACCGTGCTGGCGGCTTCGTCAAACGTAAAGCCGTCGACCGCGGGAGCCGCATAATTTACGGTTTCACCCGTGGTTCCGGAAAACTGCTGCGTATCGGTCAGGTCGTAACCGGAAAGTTCGGTGTTCTGCATAAAGGTGTTGACGGTATAGGTCACACCGGATGCCGGAACCCATGTGGCGTAGAAATCCTGGTCCGCCGCGCCCATGGTGCCCGGCTGCGGATCCCAACCGTTGAAGTCAAAGCCTGCTTTGGCGGGGTCGGCCGGAGCGGCTATTTGAGCGCCGAACTCGGTGGGAACCGTTTCATACAGAGTGCCGTCCACATAGAAATTCGCGTTGTAAGTATTCGCGGTGAAAACGGCGTCAAAACTCGCGCCGCCCTCCGGCATGACGCCTACTTCCGGAGTCCAGCCGGTGAAGGTATAACCCTCTTTGACAGGGTCGGCCGGTTCTGCGATTTGCGCGCCGTACTCCGTGGGAACGGTGGCGTAAACACTGCCGTCGACATTGAACACGGCGTCGTAGGTGTTGATTGAAAACACGGCGTCGAAAGACGCGTCCGCCGCGCCCATGGTGCCGGGGACCGGATCCCAGCCGGTGAAGGTGTAGCCTTCTTTAACCGGGTCGGCCGGTGCGTCAATTTGCGCGCCGAAGTCGGTCGGAACCGTTTGATACAACGCGCCGTCCACGTAGAAATCCGCGTTGTAGGAGTTCGCGGTCCATGTCGCGGTCGTGCTGAAACCGCCGGCCGGGTAGGTATCGGGAAGAGCCGGATCCCAACTCGCGAAGGTGTACCCTTCTTTGGTCGGGTCAGCCGGCGCGACGACGGGGTCGCCGACATTGCCGGTGATCGGGTCAACCGCGGTGCCGCCCGCAGAGTCAAAGGTGATGGTGCTGGTCTCAACGCCGCCCTCAAGCGGGAGGTAGACATCGGCGCCGGTCAAATCCATATCATAGAAATAGGTATTCGCCTTACCGAAAGCCGCGAGTTGGTCGGGGCCGGTGCATTTCGCGAAATACATGGCACCGAGCAAATAATCGGGAGTAGCCAGCCATCTTTCATCCATCCAAATACGCGCCTGGGACGCGTCGGTAATATCCTCCTGGACGGTCAGGCTGAAGCGGAAAAGCCATTCGCCGGTTGACATAATGCCGGGATAGCCGCCGGAAGCGGAAGCGGGGCCCGCCTGGTTATTGACGGCCACGGCTGTGTAGTTATCAAATGTACCGTCGCCGCCTGCCGTTGTCGATCTCATAGAGGCCGGCCAGCCTTGTGTCGGAACACCGGCTCCGGCTTGTCCGGTAGCGCCGGTCCAGGCGGAAGCGACAGACGCCCAAAACGGATTGAGATAGTTCGGCGTGAACGCGTCTTTTTGTTCGCCAACCACCTTAAATTTGGTTTTGCTGTACATAACGATGTAGCGCGTAACACCGACCCAGAAATCGTTGGTCGGGCAGATGCGCACCGTTATGACATCGCCGGCCTGTAGTTCCTCACCGGGCGCGAGCGGTGTGAAAACATCGCCGGTTTGCCAACCCACTTCAAGGTTTACATCGACGGAGAGTTCGTTGCCGTCCCCGATGACCGCAGAGGCACCGATTACAAGGGCGTTTATCGCCAGTAACAGCGCCAATGTCATGCTGAGGATTTTCTTTGTTTTTGTCATTCGATTGATTGCCTCCTTATTTCGATTCGAATTATCCTTTTTCCGTATAGCACCGTAGTGTTACAACGGTAAAAACCATTTTTCGCGACGGAGCAGAGCGTTTAATAACCGATCGCTGTACCTGTCGTCTGGTCTATAGTAACAATCCAGTTGGCATAGGAACTCATCAGGTCCGCGTCAACGGAATCGACTCTGCCGTCGGCATTGATATCGCCCGCTTTGTAATAGTGGGCCTGGGTATCGGGGTCCCAATTCAACATCCAGTTTTGAACAAGATTGCAGGTGTCATCGTCAACGGCGTTAATCGCGCAGTCCCCATTAACATCGCCGAAGATAACGACAATAAAGGTTTTTACGACTGTCTCTCCGGAGAGGACATCGACCACGGTGCCCGTACCGCAAAGGCCCTCGTCAGACAAAACGACCTGCAGAGTGGCTCCCCCTATGGGTTCGACATAGCTGTCAAGCGACGACAAACCTTCCGTGAGGCCGTAAATAAGGCCGTTTTCCCTGTCAATAACCGTCGTTGACCCGGCTACGGCGGCAATATCCGGCGCCTGGGATGCGGCGGAAACCGTGTCGGGCGTGAAAGTCATGGGGCACGAACCCGCCGACATCGTGTAAACGGAATTGCCGTCGTTCGGGTTGTTCATCGCCTGGTAATAAAACAGGTTTGACCCGGAGGGAATCAGAACAGTTCCGACACCGGACGCGCCTTGTTTGATTTTCAGCCGGAAACTGAAGCAATCCTGACCGGAGGGCTGGTTGTAACAGCCGTAAGTACCGCTTTGAACATCGCCCACCCACTGGATGAGAACGGCGCCGTATTCCGAGGCGCTGTAGCCGGCCGGATAAAAGGCCGGGTTTGACGCGGTGTTCGCGCCGAGGCTGCCCGGAAGAGTCATGAGGGAACCGAGTTTTTGCAGATTGAACTGCGCGTTGTCGACTTCAAAGATGCTGCCGGTAAACAGCACGGGAAAACGCATGCATGTGGCGTTGTAGTTGTTCTTCACATTGAACGTTACTGTGACATATTCTCCGGCATACGCTGTTTCTTTATCGGCGCTTACAACCACCTGCATAGACTCGTTGCCAACGGGAGTTCCTGCCGCAAACGCGCCGAAGTTAAAGCAACCGAAGGCCAAGAGCAGAGCAATCAGAAGAGATACCAGCCTTCTTGACTTCTTCATGTATAGATTTCCTCCCTGTTTCAGCAAAGAGTTTTTGCAAACCGCACGGGGGCAGGCAGGGAGCCTGCCCCCGCGTGATGAGCTGAATATTTAGGCGTTTCTTATGATGCCAAGCCGGTGTACTGGTCGATTGTCACAACCCAGTTCGTTTCGGCGTTGATGAGGTCGGCGTCAATGGAGTCGACACGCGAGTCGGCGTTGAGATCGGCGGCTGTGTTGTTCCAGGGTTCGGCGGACCAGTCGAGCATCCAATCCTGAACAAGGACGCACAGGTCAGCGTCGGTAGCCTGAATGGTGGCGTCGCCGTTGACATCGCCGTAGAAGATGACGATAAAGCTGGCAATCACATCGTCGGTGCCGTTAAGAAGGTTGACGACAGCTCCCGTGCCGTTGCCGCCGGCGGTCGGCACAATCGCAACCGAACCGTCGCCGGTCGCGGTGACGAAATCGAGAGGATTCATACCGGGGATAAGGCCGTTGAGCTGGCCAAGTTCACCGGGGCCGGCGGGAGGCGTAATAACCGGATCGAAGCCGCCGAACGGCACGAGGAGGATATCCTCGACCGCCGCAATAAGGGCGTCGATGGCTGCACGCAGGGCCGCGGCCGCGTTGTCGATGATCGCCTGGTTCGCGGGATTTAGGGCCATCTCAAGCGGCACGGCAAGAGCGTTGTCAAGAGCGGGGGCAATCGCCGCGAAGCTTTCAGGTGTCCAATCGTCCGCGATGAGAGCCTGCGCTTCGGCAATGTAAGCGAGCAACTGGGTATAGTCCGCGCCTTTGATGAGTTTCTTCGCCGCTTCGATGAGCGTATTCCTGGCTTCCTCCACCTTGCTGGGTTTGAGAATCCATTCGCCGGCACCATCCGTGGCGGTGGCGCTTTCGGCGTTGACCGCGACGGCGAAGGCGAGGGCGCGTTCATATGCCGCCCAGGAAAGGGTTGTGTACTGGCCCTCAACAAAGCCCTTTGCCTGGATTCTCGCGAGGTCTTCGCTCAGGCGGGCTTTTGTCGCCTGCACACGGACGAGACGGCCGCCGTACAGGTTGAGCCTGTGGAGGGCGTACGCGACGTCGACTTCTTTGAGCCTGACCATGTTGGCCTGCGCCTCGGCGTAAGCGATTACCCATTTGGCGTGCGCTTCGTTATAGGCAAGGATCTGGTCGGGAGTCGGGTTTTCGGGCAGTACGGGTTCCTCGGGCAGCTGCTGGGAAGCCCAGAGGCCTTTGGCGTGGTCTCTCTCGTTATCGTAACGGTCGTAGGTGTAAGGCACATAGTCCTCGTCGGACATGTAGACATACGCGGGATCGTCATACTCCAAGTCCTCATTGGGGGGCTCGAAGGTATCGAGAGCGACTTTAATTTGAGAAACGCCGGTGGCAATCTCACAGGTTTCGAGCGCTTCAATCGCCGCGTCAAGGGCAAGTTTCGCGTTCTCGTAGGCCGCTCCCTGTATGGACATGAAGGTCGCGGCGGCTCTCGGCCTGTAAACGACAGCGACAGCGTTCCTCAGAGCGAAAATGTAATCGTCCCAGAGACCGGAATCGGAGTAGTTGGAGGGGTCGCGGTTATTTCTCAGTTCACTGTTGAGCAAGCCGCCCAGGCCGAAATCGTCATAAACCACCACATAATGCGGCACGGTGTATGTTTCGTCACCGCCGGAATTGGACGTCTTAGTTGCTTTGTAAACATAGGTTGAACTGTGTGCGCCGGCAACGGTCGCCACGGCGCCGGCCGCCACACTGTAAACGCCGAAGTTCCAGGAACCGCCGTCGTAGGTGGTTTCGACATTGGTGAACGCGGCTGCCGTTACGCCGGCAAGCGCCGGGTTAACCGTGGCGGAGGTTCTGGATATTGTCGCCTTCTGGCTGTGGCTTAGGAGGTTCGTTTTTTCTCTGGACACAACGATCTGGTTGCCCGCGATGGAGGCCAAACTGCCGTTGACAGGCACATACATGTTTTTGTATTTCAGGGTGTGCTTGTTGTTGGTGTTCGTATCCATCGTGATGAAGTTGTCGCCGTCGTCGGCCGTCGGTGAAGCGATGTAGGAGAACGCTCTGGCCATGAGCGGGACAGTGGTCAGTTTCGCACCGAGTTCGGTGTAGACATCATAGGTGATCGTCACCATGAGAACCTGGCCCGCTGCGAAGGTGCCGCCGACGGTGCAGTTGACCGCGTCGCCGCCGTTGATGGTCGTCCCCGCGAGGTTGGTCACCGTGATGGCGGGAATGCTCGAGGCGACGGAAACGATCTTGACCTTATACAACGCGTCCTGCGAGAAGGTGCCGGCTTTGTTCGTCGCGCCGGTGTTCAAGCCCTTCGAGTCGTTGCGGATAACGAAGGTGGTTTGCGCGTTGAGCTGTTTGGGAAGTTGAATGTCCGGGTTGCCGAATTCCTCGGGGATGCTGATACCCATCGCATCCGTGAGGATGGGCATCAACGCCGGCAGAATCGCGGCTTTCCGGGTATTGAGTTGAGTGAGCAGGTTCTCGACGATGGTCTTGAGTTCGGCGTTCGAGAGCATTTGCTCAAAGGTTGTGTATGTCGTCTTGAACGCCCCGGGGAACACGAGGTTAACCACACGGGCGACGGTGTCGATAAGAACCTTTTTGATCGTCTTGGTGGCGAACTCGGAACTGCCGCTGTGGGTAAAGAGATCGAGAATATTGGTAATGTTCAGATCCAGAACATCCCGCAGGATTCTGTTCTTAATCAATTCTTTTGTGCTGCCGTTGATAGCCGGCAGCCAGTTGGCCTGAAGAACATTGAATAAGACGGTGTCAAGGGCTGCCCAACCGTCGGTCTGGCTTAAAGTCAGGTTGACAAAGCCGCCGTAGTTGACGCGCGCCCAGTTCATGACAGCCGTCAATGTCGCGTCGAAGCCCTGGCCGTAGGGAAGAAGGCCCGTGCCCGGGGTCGTGCCCGTGGCTCCGGGATTCATATCCATCACCTGATTGAGGAAAAAGACGGCGAGGTCGGCGAGCATATACATAATGCCGTCGAGTGTCTTCGGTTGGGCCGAATAATCGATGGCCGGCACATTCTGCGCCATGGCTTCTTTTACGCCGTACCAGGCGACTTCGACGAGGGTGTCGGCGTCGGCCGGGATGTCGACATAGTCAATGCTCGAGTTGAGGATCGCGCGAAGGACATAGGAGAACAACTGCTGGTTGTTCATCGCCGCGACTTCCGCGGCCGAGGCTACAGTAATGTAATCCGCAAAGAACGCGTTGCCCGTCTGGGTCAGGACATACTTAAGGGCCGCCGCCAGGTTGTTGAGGAGAAGCGAGTTGGCGCCGGGGGTCCACGCGTTGTAATCCACTGTCATCGCGTTGACGACTTCGTACAGGATGTTGTTAAGATCCGACACGAGCGTGGCTCCCGCCGCGAAAGTGTGGGTCGGCACAACGTAGTCGATATCAAGGATTTCGGCGTATTCGTTGAGGTTGGACTCATCGCCGTCGGGGTATGTAACGCTGTCTTCATACACAACGCCGCAGACCTCGCGGATGAGTTTTTTAACGTCGGTGTTCAGCAGAGGAACAACCACGATATTATATAGGTTACGAAGAAGTTCCTCGGCGAAATCGTAGGCGGGGGCCGTGCTGTTGACGATGTCGATGTAGCCGTCCAGTTCGGGGAACAGCCCGTCGGGTTCGCCGGTCTCGGGGTCGATTTCACCGACGATGAGGTTGTTGAGCAAATCCTGCACCATATTGTCCACCGTGGGCAGCGTGGCGGGATAATCTTCTTCCTCGACGTCGGGGTTGACCAGGCCGTAAAGCAGCTCTTTGATCATCGTGTTAATGTTGATTTCGCTGAGGTCGACAAAGGAGCTGGCCAGGCCCAAGTCAAGGTTTCCGTCGACGACTTTGGAGATAATGCCCTTGTTGTCGTTGAGGAACTGGAGCAACGCCAGGACAACGGTTTTGTCGGCCGTGCCGGCGGGTGTGCTGCTCCTTCTGGGCGACTCAATGGCGTTGATATTCAGGTTTTTCAGGTCGCCGAGCAGGCCGCCGAAGATAGCGAACAGCGCGCCGCCGATCAGATCGGTGATGCCGTTGAGGGCGTTGTCGACCGACGTGAGGTCCAATGTGCCGAGAACGGAGAGGTCGATGACCATATTTTCCTCGGCGAGCATGACATCCACATAGTCAAGCACCATTGAGCATTGCTGGTCAAGGGTAAACACGGGTTTGTCCAGATCGTCGTAGGTGGTGATGGCCGCGTCCTTATAGTTCGCTTTCGCGCTCGCCGCCACGCTTAAAATCGAAGACAGCATGACGAACGCCATAAGGAAGCTAAGAATTCTTTTCGCTTTTTTCAAATTAGCACCTCCAAAAAAAGTATCGGATTTGGTTGCCTATGGGCGCCGCCGGCGCCCCGAATCGCGTGCGCTTAACCGCTGTCAGGCGCACAACGGCCCAACACGGAACGTAAATCTTCCCGAACTCCTCCCCTCTCACGGCCGCGGGTTTTTTTAAAGAGGCCGCCGGCCTTTGTTTGTTATGCATGATTATTCGTTCAATAAATGCGGGTAACTGTAGTAAGTAAGAAAGAACAGAAAAAATCATATATAGCCATTCTTCCGGTATTATTACTATAAACCAGCGGTGCTCTTTTGTCAATGTATTTTAATTTGGCACTATATTTTTGTTCATTCTAAACAACATCCGGCAATTGTTTTCGTATACAATCCATAAATATTCTTATTTGCTGTATTCGAAAGACAGATACGGCACGCCCCGCCCCCGGCAGCTTGCACCGCCAAAGTTATTATAATATAAAATGTATATGAAAACAAGGTTTTTTTGATGTGTCTTTCGAAGATTTTTTGGCAGCAAGGTACGCGCTTGACAAAAAAACGAGCCGGGCTTTTGGCGGTTATCACCAAAAGCCCGGCCTATAAGGGTTTTATGACCGAACACTTCGATAGATACCTGTGTGTAAAGGCCTTTCTCATTACACATCAGGACCTCGACTCAAGCGAATTCGGCTTCGTGCTTTGACCCGTCCAGGGGTATTGCGCGCGCGGCTTTGCCATCGACGAACAGTTCCGCGCCGGCTTTGTTTCGAACGGTCAGAGAGACGGCCGTACCGGCGGCCTTGATAACGGCGCGGTACCCGCTCCAGTCAACGGGCAGAACAGGCCGGACGAGCAGACTTCCGTTTTCGAGCTTTACGCCGAGCAGTTCTTCCATCACGGCACGGTAATACCAGGCGGCGGCACCTGTGTAGAGGCTCCAGCCTGCCCGGCCTTCGACACCCGGCGCCGAGCAAATATCGCCCGCGAGGGCATACGGTTCCGCCCGGTACACGCCCGCCCTCTGCGTATCCGCGCAGAAAGACGCGGGGTTGAGCAGTTTCAGCAGGCGGTACCCTTCGTTCGCCATACCCTCGCGCAGCAGAGCGATAGCCAGCCAGACCGCGGCGTGTGTGTATTGCCCGCCGTTTTCGCGAATACCGGGCGGGTAAGACGCGATATACCCGGGGGTTTTGCCGGAACCGGTAAACGGAGGGCTTAAAAGCTTGATTAACCCGTTCTTTTCGTCGACCAGCCGCCTGACCGCATTTTCCAGCGCGAGACGGCGCCGGCTTGTGTCCTTCATGCCGCTAAGTACGGCGAAGGACTGTGGCAGGCTGTCTATTTCACACTCCTGCGAACCGGCGCATCCCATGGCGGAGCCGTCGTCATAAAACGCCCGCAAATAGCGGTCACCCGCCCAGGCTTTTTCTTCGACCGCCGTTTTCAGGCGCTCCGCCAGTTCGCGGTAATCCGCGGCACGCCATGCTTCATCCATGAGACCGCACAGGGGGGCCATCTCCTCGAGAACCATGGCCAGAAACTGCGCGAGCCAGACGCTTTCGCCCCGGCCCCGGATGCCGACCAGGTTGAAGCCGTCGTTCCAATCCCCGCCGCCGATGAGAGGCAACCCGTTTTCACCGAAACGCGAAGCCCTTTCAACAGCCCGAACACAGTGTTCGTATATTGAAGTGCGGACGGCTGAACGGCCGGGGTAAAAATAACGCTCGTGTTCGTCCTCGCGAAGTTCCTCCCCGGTTATATACGGCGCCCGGATTTTAAGAAATTCCGTGTCGCCGGTTTTCCGGACATATTCAGCCGTAATCAGGGGCAGCCAGAGCAAATCGTCGCTGTAGCGGGTACGAACCCCCCGCAAGCCGCCGGCCGCTTTGGGCAGCCGGTGCCACCAATGCAAAACGTCGCCCTGCTCAAATTGCACGGCCGCGCAGCGCATAATATGGGCGCGCACCAGGTTCGGATGCGTCAGCACAAGCGCGGAGGCATCCTGCAGCTGGTCGCGGAAGCCCCACGCGCCGCCGCATTGATAAAAACCGGTTCGGCCGTAAAACCTCGAACCGAGAATCTGCGCGGGAAGAAAGGTATTAAACATATGGTCGAGCGCCTCATCGGGCGTTTCGATGGCCACCGTACCGGGTTTATTTTCCGCGGGTGAGGACTGTAAACGGAAAGAACCGATTCGAACGGCGGAATCCTCGGTTCTCCCGAAGGAAAGCGAAAAATCAAGCTCGATTTCATCGCCCGGCGGCAGCGTAACGGCGCGGCCGATCGCCGCGCAAGGGTCTGTCAGCGGAAGCTTTCGCCCGGTGTTCCAGTTGCCGGATAAAAAACTTTCCCGCGAGCAGCATATAAAATCCGTGCCCCCGGCCAGTTCAAACGAGACAAAGCCGGGTATCTCGCTCCAGGGAGATGTCAGGGTAATTCCGTTTTTACCGACAGAAGACTTGATAAAACGGGATGTGCTTCTGTTGACGCCTAAAACGGGTTCTATATAATATGCGGCTGTCGCTTTGCATTCGGTTTTGGCGGTATTGGCCAGTTTAAGACGGCAGAATTTGCACATGCCGCTGTGGGGAACCCGCACGGTTATTTGATAATCCACCGAATCTGCCCTTCCCGTCCAACGGACATATCCCCTGTTGAACTCCGCGGCGGCTGAGGAGCACAAGTCGTAATACTTTCCGTTTATTTTTAAAATCAGCATTTCTCCCCGGTTGTCCGTTCGCGTGTCGTTGTACCAGGGGGTCAGTTTGTTCTCACGGGAGTTTATAGCCCATGTAAAGCCCAAAGACTTGTCACTTGCCAATGTTCCGAAACTTTGGTTGGATAAGACAAAACACCAGGGAACACAAGGATTCCCTGCTTTTTTTTCCACCGTAAACCGGCCGGGTGTAAAAACGCCTCCCTTTACCCGATACGCCTCTTCCATGTCCACGCGCAAAGGCTGAGGGGCAAGAAAACTCACCGGTTTGTATTCTTTCACGGGCAACGAGAACCGTTCGGCGGACACGGGCGCGATGAAAACCGCCGCGGCCCTCAGCGCGACGCGCTCCTCCTCATTTCTCATGGTCAAATCAATCGCGTGAACGCCGCCGTTAACGCCCAAGGATTGCTCACAGCCCTCTTTCTTGAGCGCGGCGCGCACAGCCGTCATGATGGGCGTGTCATAATCGCCGCCTTCCTTAAAAGCGATTACCACATCGGTCGCGATGCCGCTGTATCGGAGTTTTTTGTTCAGGCGGATATACGGGACAGCGCGGGCGACATCCTCGGGGTTATGAACCTCGATAAGCATGATGGGATTGTCCGCCGAAAGGCCGAAACTCCATATCGACTGCCTGCCAAGGGTGTTGCGGGCAGCGGCCTCGATGGAATCCCCCGACCGCCGGGTATAGTAAAAGATAAGCGGCAGTATTCGGTCGGCGATGACGCCGTCGATTCCGCCCGGGTCAAAGGGGCAGGGCGCTCCTTTGTCGGCGGGGACGATCCCCTCCTCCCTGGCTTTGATAAACCGGGCGACCGCCTCGCTTTCGGTTGACGCCGCGCACAAAAGCAGAGTGATATCGCTTCGGCCTTTCGGAGGGATTTTTAACCTGACGCAAAATGCGGCGCAGGCGTCGGGGCTGCCCCGGCCCGGCTTGAGTTCTTCCTTGTTCCGTAAAAGAGAGGGTATGCCGTCGCCGCAGTCAAGAAGCCTTTCGCGCGAGGTGTCAAGACTGAACTCGACATCCTCGGCGATGCCGGCAGCCAGGCAAAGGGGGTTTTTCCCGTTGCGCGGGCGGCGGGTAAACAGCAGGAGCCTGTTCGCGCGGTCGAAGCGGTCGGTCAGAAAGAGTTTGGAAAACGCGGGGTGGTCCTCCTCCTCGGCATGTATCGCGAGGCTCGGCTCGAAGTATAGATACAGATGCCCGGCCAGCGTGTCTTTGGAACTGTTGTTCTTCACCGAAAACCGCCTTTGTTCACAGGGAAGGCGCAGGTGTACACTTGAAATCATACGAACTCCAACGGCGCCGGAGCGGGCGGTGTGCATCACTCTTTTTTCCTCAAACTCCGCGCCGAATTCGGCGTGGAACCCATAGTCGGCGGCGTTGATAAAGGGCAGCACTTTTTCACCGCTTCGAAAAAAGGCGAACACGCCGGATGGCCGGCGCAGCAGGTCGGGGCTGTGGCGGATGATGCTCGCGCCGCGGTACAAGGACACGGAGGCGCCCGCGTCGGTGATGCCGAGTGTCCATTCCCCGTTCGTCAGCAGTTTCATATGGGGCGAAACCGGCGATATGGTCTCGAATTCCCTGCTTTGGGGTTCGGTGCGTTCCCTGGTTCGCGGCACCTCGCGCAGAACGACGTCTTTGAAAACGACCGCGCCCGCGGGCGTTTTCTCCTGTAAAAGGCAAAAAGCGGCCGCCATACTGTCATCGGACATAAACCGCTTTTGTATCAGATTGTCTTTCAACGCGTTTAGGACACAGAGCATACTCATACCGACATGGTGCGCCATATAACTGCGAACCACGGCATAATCCTGCCCGCCTGTTCTCGAAGCGGTGAAATCGGCGGCTTCGTAAAAACCGCAACGGCCGGTCATTTCCATTCTCTCGAGGGCTTTGAGGTTTTTTATCGCCTCGCGCGGGGCGAGGTTCATTACCAGAAAGCTCGAATAAGGCGAGATGACCAATTCGGCATTCAGGCCTCGTTTGAGGCCGAGTTTTTGAACACCGTGGGCTTTGTATTGGTAGTTGAGTTGCCGGTCAAACGCGTAAAAACCGCTCTCCGATATTCCCCAGGGAATGCTCTGCCCGTTGATCTTCAGGTTTTTTGTTCTGCTGCGCTGGCACCAAAGGCAAAAACGAAGGGCTTCGGAATCCAGGCTGCCCTCCTGCTCGGGCAGGAAAATTGCCGGCATAAAATACTCGAACATGGTGCCCGTCCAGGATACGGGCCCGGTGTACCGGCCGGCTCTGGCAAGGGTTCTGCCAAGCGCGCCCCAGTGTTTTTTGGGGACCGCCCGCGAGGCGATGGCGTAATAGCCGGTCATTCTTGCCTCACTCATCAGCAAATCATAATAAGACGATGAATAGTCATCGGCTGAAAGGTCATAGCCGATGTGGAACAATTTCCGGCGTGGATTGTAGAGCGCCCCGATGTCACAGTTTTCGATAATGGCCGTAAGCCTGTCGACAATCACGCGGATTTCATCGTGTTCACCCGCGTACTCAAGAAGGCCCTGCCGCAGCGCGACGATACTGCAAAGAAAATTTCCGCTGTCAACAGTCGACACATAGCGGGGGTCGAGAGGCTTGAGGTTCAGGGTGCTGTACCAATTGAGCAGATTCCCCTTCCATTTTTCGAGTTTGTCAATGCTGTTGAGGGAGGAATTCAGGCGCGCACAAAGCTCCAGGCTGCCGATAAAACCGAAATCCCTCGCGGCCAGCGTGCAAAGGAGCATCAGGCCGATGTTTGTCGGCGATGTGCGGTGAGCGACGGCATGAACCGGCGTTTCCTGTATATTGTCCGGGGGCAGATAATTGTTCTCGGCGGTGCAAAACTCCTCAAAATACCGCCACATGGCGGCGGCGTAGGAGGTCAGGCGCTCTCGGCTGAGATAATCGAATCGCGGGGCTCCCGTCCTCTTTTCCTTGCCCGACAAGACCGCGAACGGGAAATTGAGGATGAAAAGAATCCCCGCAAGGCGGTGAAGCGACCCGCCCAGGAAAAGCAGCAAAGCGCCCGCGGCGATGGTGGGAATATAGCGTACCGCCAGAGACAGGATGTCCTGCGCCTTGTCGCTTTGAGCTGCCGTTGTCCACTCAAGCCGCTTCTTTTTGCTGATGAATGTCCGCCAATTGGCCCGGATGATCGCGTCGAGGCAAACATACGCGGTTTGCGGCAGCATCATCAGCAAAACGAAACCCTGAACAATGGCGCCGAGCGCCGCCGGCATCGCTCCGGAGTAATACAGCCTTGAAAACATGGCGGGGCCGCCGGCGAACGAAGCGCGGACAGCCGAAAACAGATTGCCGCCGGAAGCGCTGAAAAGACAGACCAAAACCGTAAACACCGCTTCGGGCAGGGGCATCCAAATCGAAAGGAGGATTCCGGCGAAAGCGGCGACGGGGTTGATGGAACGGCGAAGATTGTCAAAGAGTTTATAGCGCGAAAGCGCGTTGAGGGAGTTGCGGCCGAACAGGAATCGAATATTCTGCCAGTCCCCTCTTACCCAGCGGTTGAGGCGGTCGAGGTAGGCGCCCTCGCGTTTGGGGAAACCGTCGGCGACCTGCAGGTCGGACACAAAGCCGGCGCGCAGATAGCCGCCTTCAAGAATGTCGTGGCTTAAAACCTGTTCGGGCGGAAACACATCGGGCAACAGCGTATGGTACGCGTTGACATCGAGCAAGCCCTTGCCCGCGAAAATGCCTTCACCGAACAGATCCTGATACCTTTCGGTCGTAAATGTGTCATAGGTGGATATGCCGCCCTCCCCCGCGAGGATTTTCGCAAACGAGGTAGCGCCCGCGCCGGAGAGTTCGGTTTCAACCTTCGGCGCCAGAATGCCGTAGCCGGAGACCACGCGGCCTTTGGCGGTGTCAATGCGCGGGATATTCAAAGGATGCAACGCGACGGATATGAGTTCGGCCGCGGTATCCATGGGCAAAAAGGTATCGGAATCCAACGCGAGAATATACCGGGTTTGGTTGAGCGTTGACACATCGCCGAACAGTACCGTAAACTCTGTGTTTGAACCTTTTATGGCTTTGACCAGTTCGGTGATCGCTCCTCTTTTTCGTTCCCTGCCGGTGAAATTCCCCTGTGTGGGCGAATAGACACGCGGCCTCACAGCCAGAATGAACCCTCCCGCGTATTCTTTGTTTAGTTCCGCAACAACCATTTTTGCCGCGGCAACGGCGGCTCTGTCCTCGGGTTTCTCGGGCGTATCCGCGCCCTTCAAATCGGCCAACAGGCAAATTTTAATGTTTTCGCGGCCGTTGGAATGCCAAAGGTCCAACAGTCTTTTTTTGAGTTCGCCCGCTTTGTCCGCGCCGGGCAGCAGAGTTGAGACGGTAATGAGCGTACGGGCATTATCAGGCACCGCGCCTTTGAGGTCAAGGCGTGAAAGCGGGTGGGCTTCGACACCCTTATGCGCCGCGATTTCTATGAAAGGGCGGAATATCTCCCACAGAGGAAAAAACAGCAGCACTGTCAAATACGGTTTTTTCATCAACAGCCCGGCGGCCACGGCGGCTGCCAAGGGCAGGAGGGCTTCTATGAGAAGAAACACGGTCCCGCGCCTGCGGTACCGGCCGGTTTTTACGATATAGCTGCCCACATGCCGGCCGGTCTCATCCGGCCCGTTTCGGGCCATCTCCAGTATGTCTTTTGCCTCCTGTTCCTCGCTGACGCCATGCCGGTGAGCGGATTTCGCGAGGCGTGAACGATACATGGCTCTTGTCTGCTCATCCATGGCCGTATACACTCCGGCCGGATCGCGGGAAAGAATTTTCTCGATTTCACTGGTTTTTTCGAGGACTTCGCCGAAGTCGATATCCTGAATACTCCGGAAGGACTTCACCGATGAACCTAACAGGCCCGCTCCTTCCTCCGCGCTCTTTCTGCAGCCTTCGGAGGCCGTGTGAATGAGGGCGCAGCGAAGCATCAGGTTAAGCGCTTCGGCCTCCGAACCCTGAAGGCTGCTTGACGAAAACCGTTTGATCAACTCTTCCTGAGAAGGCAGCGCACCGCCGGCGCAGACATCCAGACAGGCGTAAAAGAGCTTTTGAATATTATTCTCTTCCAAGGGGATGCGCGGACAGGTTTTCAGGTCCTTCAAAACGGACCTGCCTTCGCGTTCCAGGATATAATAATTATCGCAAAGCCATTCGTCGCGTGTCGAGGATGTTTGCTCCTTGAGCGCCTTTTCGTATGCTTTGCGAATTTCGAAAAGTTCGTGTTCGAGTTTTTTTCTGAGCCCGGATTTTTTCAGCATCGATTTTGAACCACCGTTTCCGCGGTTTTTATTAAGTTATATTTCCCTGTTTTTCCAATACTATTCGATAAGCATGACATCTTTAAAATCTATATATACAATTATTCTGTGCATTTTTTTAGGATTTATTTGATACGATCCGTCTGTCTGTTTAAAAAAACAATCGGTTTCGCGCCGCGATAAAACAACCGGGCTTTTCCGCTGATGGAAGACAACAGAAATTCTTGAGAAAACCTTAAGAAAAATCTAAGAAAATTTTAAGAATTTAGCGATAGAATATCATCGCAAATACTTCTGACACCCGTCAGGATCTCTGCCGTTACAATCGAAGGAATGATTGTTGTTGCAATTGGGGCATACAATTGATACAATTTTTCATATGAGTACATCTCTCCTTTCGGGAGATCTTTGGTTTCGCAGCAGAAGCATCGCGCCGGAAAGGCCGCGAACTCCACTTGTATTCAACTTTACAATACGACCCATCTTTTTCCGGAGGATTCTATGAAACACAGACCGGTGACTGTTTTGTTTTGTTTGGCCATTTTCACGGCCGGTATGACAGGCTGCTATACACAAATGGCACAAAAATCGGAGGAAGTGAGGGAGAAAGATGAAGAAACGCATCCTTTGCGGCTGCGCCGCGGCTGTTGTGTTCCTGTGTATGAACGGGTGCGGCGCGAACGAAAACACCGCGCTGACCGCGAACCGGATGTCGGCGACCGCGGGCACAACGGCGCCGACCACACAGGCGACTGCGGAGCAAACAGGAACAACGCAAACGGAAAGCACAATCACGACCACAACGGAACCTTCGACAACCGCCGTTATGACAACGAAAAAGCCCTTCGCACCGGCTTCCACCACAAAAAAAGCGGTTACGACAACGAAGCAAACGACGACCACAACAAAACGGCCGGCCACCACAACCCCGCCCGGCTCGGGCAAAACACCGCATGAAATCAGCACCGCGGGCATTACAAGCAAAATGCCCGGAGCGAGGGTACTCAGGGCTTGGCAGATCGCCTCGGGAACGACTTCGGTTCGGGTTGAAAAGCTTTCTTACGGCTCGAACATCAACGCGACATACCAAGGCAAAACTTACAGCACCCCGCAGGTTTGTTTTATAGCCGTGGTGACTTGCAAGCCCGAGAACTTCCGCAGCACCTGCGCGAAACTGACTTTTAACAAGGACGAAGCGCTCACCAACGATATGGCGAAAAGCGCCGGCGCGCTCATCGCGATAAACAACGAGAGTTACACCGGGCATTGGTCGGACACGAAGGACGCCGCGTTTATAGCCGATTTCCCCGTTGTCAAGGAAGGAAAGGTCGTGCAAAACCCTTCGGCTTCCGGAAAATGCTACGCGGTCTACAAAGACGGAACCTGGGTGCAGGATTTGTCTTTGGGGCTATCGAATGTAAACGCCGAAATCCGCAAAGGGCTGAGTTTCACGGAGGGCAACAGCGGCACGCCTATCGTGTGGCCGGGGTTTCCCCGCCGGAAAGATACCTATGAGGTCCAGAATGTATTGTTAGGTAACGGAACGGACGCGTTGCGCAACCGGACGATGGTCGCCCAGATTGACACGACGCATTACCTGCTGATGGTCGGGGAATTCATGCGGACAAAAACCATGATTGATATTCTTCAAGCGTACGGGGCGACGAAAATCATCAAGTGCAACGGCGGCAACTGCTCCTATATGTATTTGAAAGGCGTCGGCAATGTGACGCAATCGAAAGGGCCTTCGATCGTCAACCTTGATAAACTCAATTTGCTCGAATCCGAATGGAAGTATAGAAACGGTTACCTGAAGAACGGCGCTCAGGGCGGCCCCTGCCCCGCCATTGACATTATCTATGTAAAATAATTACAACACGAAACAGGCGGAAAACCGAACCGGGGTTTCCGCCTGTTTTTGTGTCGGCGCGCTGTTCGGGGCGAGCGCTATTTTTTTGCGGTCTTCAGGCCGATGACGATTTCGGCGGCGGCGCACAAGGCGGCGGCGACGGCGAGAAAGGCCGCCGCGAGCCGCAGCAATTCAAACAGTTTGGCGGCTTTGCCGGCCCGGGCTATCAGATTCAAATATTTCAGCGTTTTTTCCATTTCGCTTCTCCTTAAAAAGCCGGCGGCGTTATTTTGAAGTCAGCAGTACGCCGTGGGCGATACCCGGAATGCTTTCGTTCTGCATGGTGGAGACCGGAGACATCAGGGCTCCCGTTCCGACGAGCAACACCTTTTTCAGTTCGCCGGAGGCGAGACGCGGTAACACATGACAGCAAAGCACTGCCGCGCTGCAGCCGCAACCCGAACCGCCGGCATGGACATCCTGTTTTTCAACATCGTAAAGCATCAGACCGCAATCGGCTTGAACGGACGAAATATCGATATTCTCCTGTTTTTGCAAAAGTTCAATTAATAAAGCCGAACCGATCGAACCGAGGTCGCCCGTTAAAATCAGGTCATAGTCCTGCGGCCGCGTGTTTGTGTCACGAAGAAAATCCGCAATGGTGGAGCAGGCAGCCGGCGCCATGGCGGCACCCATGTTGTTCGAGTCCTTGATGCCCAAATCCTGAATTCTGCCGATGATGACGGCGGAAACCCGGGGGCCTTCGCCTTTTTGTTTGATGACCGCGGCCCCCGCCGCCGTGGCAGTCCATTGCGCTGTCGGCGGACGCTGCCCGCCGTATTCAAGAGGCATACGAAACTGTTTTTCCGCCGAGCAGAAATGGGACACGGTGGCCGCGACCGCTGTGCCGGCCGCGCCGCCGTCGGTCATAATCGCCGCCATACCCAAAGACAGGGCCATCGTCGAACAAGCGCCGTAAAGACCCGCGAGCGGTATGCCCAGTTCCCGGATACCGAAGGTGGTGCCGATGCACTGGTTGAGAAGGTCACCGGAAAAAATCATATCGACATCGCCGGCTTTTGTGCCGGAGGACGCGAGCGCCCTTTCGACGGCGTCTTTGTGCAAGGCGCTTTCGGCTTTTTCCCAAGTATTCTCGCCGGCTGTTGTGTCTTCATAAATATAGTCAAATTCTTCGCCAAGGGGCCCCTGCCCCTCTTTTTTTCCGCCGATGGCCGCCCAGCCGGTTATTGCCGGCCGGGAAGGCAGTGTCAGCGTATACCGCCCCTGTCGAACGGGCAACGAAATCCCTCCCTCCGGCTCAACGTAACCGTTGAACAATCCAAAAAATCAAACCGTAAACAGACGCGGCAGCCGTGCCGTACACAATGACAGGGCCCGCGATTTTGAACATACTCGCGGCGGTGCCCAGAATCCTGCCTTCGCTTTGAAACTCCATGGCCGGCGAAACGACAGAATTGGCAAAGCCGGTGATGGGCACAATGGTGCCCGCGCCCGCGTGCTTCGCGATTTTATCGAACAAGCCCGTAGCCGTCAACACCGCGGTAATGGCGATGAGGGTGATGGGGACAAGCGCTTTGACGGTTTTTTCACCGAGGCCGGCCGCTTCGTATATTTTAAAAAGCCCTTCGCCAAACGCGCTGATAAGCCCGCCCGTGAGAAACGCCTTGACGCAATTGCAGGCAACAGGCGATGGCGGCGAGGCTTTTCGGGTCATTTTTGAGTACTCTTTATCACTGACTGCCATAGGCCCTCCTTGCGGACTATTCATTGAAACCAAGCCGTTGTTATTTGCGTTTATTTTTGCCGTGTGAATTCCGTTTATTCAAACTTGTCTCAAGAATATTGCTCTTTTCACCTTGACTTTGCCCGGCAATTGTGGCGTAATATATAACATATCATCACAGTAAGGAGAAGGCAGGATGAGTGAAATTAAAAAACTGAAATATTTCGCGGGCGGCCAATGGCTTGATTCCGAAACCGAAAAATTCATGAATGTGTACAACCCCAGTACGGGTGAAGTCATCGCGCAGACCCCCTGTTGCACCAAGAGCGAGGTGGAGCAGGCCATCGCGGCGGCGAAAGAAGCCTTCAAGGCCTGGTCGAATGTGCCGGTGTTCAAACGAGTACAGGTGCTGTTCAAGTTCCGGGATTTAATTGATGAACATATGGACGAACTGACAGACACGGTCGCGCGCGAGCACGGCAAAGTGTGGGCGGAAGCGCGGGGCGATATCCTGAAAGTCAAGGAACCGGTGGAATTCGCGTGCGGCGCCCCGTCGCTGATGCTCGGCGAAAGCCTGGCAGACACATCCTCGGGCTATGACACCGTTCTCTATCGCGAGCCGGTAGGCGTTTTCGCGGGGATTGTCCCTTTCAACTTCCCCGGTATGATCCCCATGGGCTGGATGGCGCCATTATGCATCGCGGCGGGCAACACGATGGTTCTCAAAGCCGCTTCGATGACGCCGATGACGGCCATGCGCCTGACCGAACTGTGGCAGCAAGCCGGTTTGCCCGACGGAGTTCTGAACATACTGACCTGCTCGCGCAACGAGGCGGAAATCTTTTTGACTCATCCGGATATCAAGGGCGTCACATTTGTCGGTTCCACCTCGGTCGGGCTGCATATCTATTCGACGGCGGCAGCCCACGGTAAAAGGGTTCAAGCCCTTTGCGAGGCGAAGAACCACGGGCTTGTGCTCGAGGACGCCGCGCTTGAGCGCAGCGCGAGAGGCATTATCAACTCATCGTTCGGCTGCGCGGGTGAACGCTGCATGGCCTTGCCGGTCATCGTCGCTGAGGAAAGCATCGCGGATAAACTTGTTAAATTGCTGGTCAAATACGCATCGGAGCTGAAAATCGGGCCTGCCTATGAAAAAGACTCGGAGCTCGGGCCGGTGGTAACCAACGAGCACAGGCAATCCATCCTCAAATGGATCGAAAAAGGCATTGAAGAAGGCGCCGAGTTGATTCTTGACGGCAGAAACGCCAAAGTCCCCGGCTATGAAAACGGTTTTTACCTCGGGCCCACGATATTCGACCATGTTACAGAAGAGATGTCTGTCGGGTCCAAAGAGATTTTCGGCCCGGTTCTGTGCGTTAAAAGAGTGAAAACCTTTGAGGAAGGCCTCGCGGTTATGAACGCCAACGAATTCGCGAACGGTTCGGTCATCTTTACACAAAGCGGATATTATGCCAGGGAATTTGCCAAACGCACGCACGGCGGCATGGTCGGCGTCAATGTCGGCATTCCCGTTCCGGTCGGCATTTTCCCGTTCACCGGGCATAAAAACTCCTTTTTTGGCGACCTGCATGCCCTGGGCAAGGACGGCCTGCGGTTCTTCACCGAAACGAAGGCCGTGACTACGCGCTGGTTTGACGAGGAAGAAATGAAGGCCACGAGGGTAGACACCTGGGACGGTTCGGTTGGCGGCTGACGCGGCAGTCAGAGGAACGCTTTGAAAGGTTATAACATATGGCTCATTTGATTGATATAAGAGATATCTATAAGATTTATAACCCCGGTGAGAACGAAGTCAGGGCGCTTGACGGTATTTCTCTGACAATAGAGCGCGGGGAGTTCGTCGCCATCGTCGGCCAGTCCGGCTCGGGAAAGTCGACGCTGATGAATATGCTCGGCCTGCTCGACATCGCTACGGACGGCAAGTATTATCTTGACGGCAAGGATGTTTCAAGCCTTGACGACGACCAACTCTCCGAAATCCGCAACGAACAAATCGGATTCATTTTTCAGGGATTCAATTTGATTTCGAGCCTCACCGCCCAGGCGAATGTCGAACTGCCGCTCGTATACCGCGGTATGCGCCGGGAGGAACGCAATAAGCTTTCACTCGCAGCGCTCGAGCGCGTCGGGCTTACAAACAGGAGGAACCACCTGCCGACGCAGCTTTCGGGCGGGCAGCAGCAAAGGGTCGCCATCGCGAGGGCGGTCGCCGCGCGGCCGCCGATTATTCTCGCGGACGAACCGACGGGCAACTTAGACTCGCATTCCGGCGAGGATGTGATGAAAATCCTGCACGAGCTCAGCGAGGAAGGCCGGACGATTATTTTGATTACGCACGACAACGACATCGCCGGCACGGCGAAGCGGATTATTCGGATACACGACGGCAAAATCGTTGAAGACCGAGTGAAGTAAATTTCCCAAATACCGGGCGGAGGATCGCAAACGCTTTCCTCCGCCCGTTTTTTTTCGCCTAAGTAAACAGGATGATTACCCTTACCGGATATTCGTGCCCGACTTCGCGAACGCTTTTTCGAGAGGGATATACAGCGCAACCGCGCCGGCTACAGAGAAGGTGCCGTTTATGATTGTCGCGGGAAGACTGATCGCGGAGGCGATGAACGCCGGCGGCCACGCGCTGCCCTGCATGATAACATGATAGACGGCGCCAAGCAAAAACTCGCCGACAACATTGAAAAAAATGCCGCAAACGGCGGCCAAAAAGGCATACTGGAGTTTGACCGGCAATTTTTTCGCGAAGATCGCCGCGGCAAGCAGAAGAAACCCCAGAACAAAAGAAAAGATATACAAGGCAGGGCTGACAGCCAGGCTCTTTTCCATACCTTCAATAAAAACCTCATAGCCTTTATACACTCTCAGGATAAAAAGCCCCGCTCCGAGAGAAAGCAGAACCAGTGATGAGAGAGCCAGCGCTCCCACCGGTGACTTCGCGTTTTCTTTTCTGCCTTTTGAATACACAAAGCCGGCAACCAATCCGATTCCCAACTTTAAAACAATGGTTTTCGGCGCGTAGGTTGCGTACCCTTGCGTCAAGTCAAACAAGCCCATTCCCAACGAGCCCGCGATGCCCCCGACAGGCCCGGAGATCAACAGGGCGGCCAGGATCACGAACAGGTTGCCCAAATGCAGAAACGGGTTCCCGACGGGTGACGGCACGGGAATCTTAAAGAACAGCGCCACATAGCATACCGCCGCGAAAAGCGCGGTGAAAATAACTTGAATTAGTTTTTTCTGCGATTGATTGACACGCATACTCACCTTTCTCCCTTCCGTGTTGACTTTTTCTCCTGCACCTATTATAATGCAAACTGGCATTGATTAAATAACCAGTTCTTAAAAATTTGATAATGCCAGATTAGGCGCGTGCCATGATAACACTCGTTTTGGACCGAACATCAAAAATGCCGCTTTATGAACAGCTTTACCGGCATATCCGGGGCGATATCGAGAACGGGCATATCCGCCCGGGCGAGAAGATCCCCTCAAAGCGCCGGCTGGCGGAGCATCTAAAAATCAGCACTGTAACGGTCGAAACCGCTTACGCACAACTGGCCGCGGAGGGATACCTGCGGTCAATGCCGAAAAGCGGTTTTTTCGCGCAGCCGTTTGACAGCGGGCCGCTCAACATGAAGGCGGCCGCCCAAAGCAAGGTCTTTCCCCCGGCTGCCGATATCAAACCTCCTCATTATGAATATGACTTTAAGACCAACGCCGTCATCACCGGCCTGTTCCCGTTCGCGGCATGGGCCAAACTCGGCCGGGAGGTTCTCGCGGAAAGCAGCGACGAATTGCTCAACATCACGCACCCCCAGGGTTCGATGGCATTAAGAAGCCAAATCGCCGATTATCTGTACAAGTTCCGGGGCGTGAACGCGTCCGCCGAACAAATCGTGCTCGGCGCCGGCTCGGAGTACCTGACCGTTATTATTCTTCAACTTTTAGGCCGGCAGAAACATTACGCCCTTGAAAACCCCGGGTACGGAAAAATCCGCAACATCTTTCAAGTCAACGGCATTCAGCCGATTGCGGTTGAGCTTGACGAACACGGCATAAGCGCGGACGAATTGAAAAGAACAAACGCGGATGTCGTTCATGTGACGCCTTCGCACCAGTTTCCGTCGGGCATCGTCATGCCCGTCGGGCGCCGGCTGGCGCTTCTGAAATGGGCGGGTGAAAGCGATGTCCGTTACATTTTGGAGGACGATTACGACAGCGAGTTTCGCTTCAGCGGCCAGCCCATCCCGGCCCTGCAGGGGCTCGACCGGGCCGGCAAGGTGATTTATATCAACGCGTTCACCAAAAGCCTCGCGCCGTCTCTTAGAATCAGCTATATGGTGCTGCCGCCGCGGCTTGCCGAACTTTACAGGGAAAAGTTCATGTTCTATTCCTGCACGGTGCCCAATTTCGAGCAGTATACGCTGTGCAAGTTCATGCAAGGAGGGTATTTTGAGCGGCATTTAAGCCGCATGCGCTGCGCCTATAAAGAAAGGCGTGACCGGTTTATAAACGCCGTGTCAAAAAGCGCATTGGCGCCGGTTGCCGAGATAATCGGTGCCGACGCCGGGCTGCACCTGCTGTTGAAAATCAGCAACGGCATGGACGAGGCGGAGCTTATCGCGCGGGCGAAAACGGCCGGGGTGCGTGTCAACGGGTTGACGGAGTATTACATTCACCCTCCCCGGCAACTGCCGCGCGGCACGCTTGTCATCGGGTATTCGGCTTTGAGCCCGTCGGACATTTCGGCCGCCGTCGAAAGGCTTGAAAAGGCCTGGATATAAAAAACGCGGGGCGCCATGGAAGGCGCCCCGCAACGGTTGACAGTATTCGGCCGGCTAAAGAACATAGATCCGAACGCCGCGACGACCCCAGGCGTAGCATTCCGAGACGGTGTCCATATAAATATCAATGGTGCAGCTGCCGGTTCTCGCGAAACCGCCCGTATCGGCCGCGATGCAATAGCCGTAGATATATTTGCCGTCAAGCGAAACGACATAAAGCTTGGTTCCGTAAGGAAACTGTTTCGGGTTGACCGCGATGTGGCCGGTCATGGCCGGCCTGCCCGACGCGGTGGTACCGCCGCCGGTGTAAGCCGTCGCGGTTCCGTCGACAACCCTTGAATAATTTCTCGGAATGCCGTCGGCATCGATAACCAAATTATCCGGAGGCCTCAAGTCGGATATCGGTGACAGGCCGGTTCGGAAGGCGATTTTTTGAAGTTTCTTCTTTGTGCCGATAAGCGTTATCTTATCGATTGCTTTTTTCGTGATTTTTTCGCTGACAACTTCGGATTCCGATAAAACGCCGTTGACATATTTGTCCCGGTAGGTTACTTCTTTTTCACCGTCGACCCCTTGTTGGGAGACGCGCGATGTGCCCGTATACAGCATGCCCGATTTCTTTGTAATCCCGGAAAACTTGATTTTTTCGGATTCGCAACGCTGCGAATACTTGACCCTAAGCACTTCGACTTTCATGCCGTTTGAAAGCAGAGTGTCCGCAGAAGGAACGGTTTCATCGTCGGCGCCGAGCTTGATGCCGGCGGCCTTCAGCGCTTTTTCCACGGTGACGGGAACGGTTTGGAGTTTTGTCGTCTTGCCGTCGGCCGTGACTTCGACGCCGAAAGCCCTTTCGATGACGATTGTCATCCCTTCGTAAACAAGGGCGTCAAGGCGCGCGCTGAGGTAATCGTTTTCACCGACGGTGACTTTGTTTCTTTTCAGTGTGTCTTTGACTGTGCCGCAAGCGATGATGTCTGTCGATTTGCCGTTAACGGCAATCTTTGCGTTGCACGCCCGGTAAACGGTCAGCGCGCAATCCTCTCCCTGAACAAAACGGGATATATCGAGCATGTCGTCTTTGCCCAATTCCAGGCCCGCTTGTTCAAGGACTTCCAACGGTTCGGTTTTTCTCGTGGCGATGGTCATCGTCTGTTCGCCGTCTGTTACCGTTACATCATACGAGGTTAATGCCGAAGCGACCACAACGGTCAGCGCCGCCGTAACAATCATGGCAAAGACGGTGATGCCCGCGACGCGGACTCTTTTATACTTCTCGTTTGACAGTAAATTTTTCAGTTTGTCAATCATCGTTAGGCTCCTTTCGCGCATCCGTCTTTTCAAGAAAGAGGTGTTTTTTTCCGACGAACGCCTTAGTTCAGCTTGCGACTCTGCCCATTATATTGACACATTTCTTCTCTGTCAACCGTGTTTATTTCTTAATTTTTGTATGGTTTGCACAAACCCTCTCTTGTTATTTTTCCTTATTCTCACCATTTATCGATTATAATGTCGAACCGCCAATTTATAGTGGGAAATTATGGGCTTGTCTTTGTGAGAAATCGAAAAGTTACAAATGGTTACAAATTGGTTAAAACAAGTTACAGTAACGCAAAAAGCCCCGCGGAATGACCGCGGGACTTTGAAAACAGGGCGGGAATTTATCTTTTTGAGAACTGTGGAGCGCGACGAGCGCCTTTGAGGCCGTATTTCTTTCTTTCTTTCATTCTCGGGTCTCTGGTCAGGAAGCCGGCTTTTTTCAGCGCCGGGCGAAGCTCCTCGTCAAATTTGAGAAGGGCGCGGGACATCCCGTGGCGGATAGCACCGGCCTGGCCCGTGACGCCGCCGCCGTTGACGCGGCAAACGACGTCGAATTTTTCGGTTGTTCCGGTTAAAACAAGCGGTTGGCGGACGATGAGTTTGAGCGTTTCAAGCCCGAAATAATCGTCAATCGCCCTGTCGTTTATTGTGATGCTGCCGGTACCGGGATATACCCGGACTCTCGCGACAGACTTCTTTCTGCGGCCGGTGCCGTAAAAATACGGAGTGTTGTCATACATAATCATTACCTCCCCTTCTTAAAACGCCCACTCTTCGGGCTTCTGCGCGGCGTGCTTGTGTTCGGCGCCTTTAAACACCCTGAGCCTGGTGAGCGCCTTGCGGCCGATGACGGTATCTGGCAGCATGCCTTTGACGGCGTGCATGACGACAAACTCCGGCTTGGTTTTCATCAGTCTGTCGTATTTGACCTCTTTGAGATGGCCGATATAACCGCTGTGCCTGTAGTACGTTTTTTGCTCGAGTTTTTTGCCGGTCAAAACGACTTTTTCGGCGTTGATGATGATGACATGGTCGCCGCAGTCCGCATGAGGGACAAAAATGGGCTTGTGTTTGCCGCGCAGAAGAACCGCCGCTTCGGCCGCGATACGGCCGAGAGGTTTGCCTTCGGCGTCAAGCAGATACCATTTGCGCGTGATGTCCTGCGCTTTTGGCATAAAGGTTGACATAAGAATACCTCCGAATCAGTTTCACATCAATATAAAGGCGGACATACCCGCTCATTGAATATCGTGCCTGCCTATCCTATCACAAGGAGCAAGCGGTGTCAACAACTTTTTTATATTTTTTAATTTAGATATCCGTATCTCTGTTTTTCTCGTGTTTTTACGCGTTTACGGGGATATGCTCACTCGCGATAAACGGATTCGACCTCTCCGTCAGGCTTCGCCTGCCCACCTCTCCTTACCAAGGAGAGGCGAGAAGGCGGCGCGGCATGGAAACCGCGCCCTACACGGCGGAGGCAAGCAATCCGCCCTAAGCTGATTGTATAACGCGGCGCGGCATGGAAACCGCGCCCTGCACGGCCGGGGCAAGAATGCCGGCCGCCTTGCTTACACGGTTAAAAATTCAGCGCCTGTTCCAAATCGGCTGTGATGTCGCCGATGTGCTCGATGCCGACCGACAGGCGGATCAAATCCTCGCCGATGCCACAGGCGATCAGATCCTCGGCCGTCATTTGGCGGTGTGTTGTGCTCGCCGGGTGCAGCACGCAGGTGCGGCAGTCGGCGACATGTGTGACAATCGCGGCGAGTTTGAGGGAATCCATGAACTTCGTCGCGTTCGCGCGGCCGCCTTTGATGCCGAACGAAATAACGCCGCTCGAGCCGGATGGCATATACTTTTGAGCGAGCGCGTAACTCGCGCTGCTTTCAAGGCCGGGGTAATTGACCCAGGAAACCATCGGATGGCCTTCCAAAAACCGCGCGGCGGCAAGGGCGTTTTGGCAATGCCGCTCAACCCGCAGGGAAAGGGTTTCCAGCCCCAGGTTGAGCAGGAAGGAGTTTTGGGGCGAAGGAACAGAGCCCAAATCCCTCATCAACTGGGCGACGGCTTTGTTGATGTAGGCGGCCCTTCCGAAACTCTCGGTGTAGACAATCCCGTGATAAGAATCGTCGGGCGTGGTCAGGCCGGGGAATTTGTCGTTTTGCGTCCAGTCAAAATTGCCGCTGTCGACGACGGCGCCCCCGACGGCGGCGGCGTGGCCGTCCATGTACTTGGTGGTCGAGTGGATGACAATATCGGCGCCGAACTCGAAAGGCCTGCAGTTGACGGGCGTTGGGAAGGTATTGTCGACAATCAGGGGCACCCCGTGCGCGTGAGCCGCCTTGGCAAAACGCTCGATGTCAAGCACGACGAGCGTGGGGTTCGACAACGACTCGGCAAACACCGCTTTCGTATTGGGCCGGAACGCGGCGTCAAGTTCCCCGTCACCCGCGTTTGGGCCGATAAAGGTAAATTCGATACCGAGCTTTTTCATCGTGACGGCAAACAAGTTGTAGGTGCCGCCGTAAATGTTCGAGGAACAGACGACATGGTCACCGGCGGAGCAGATATTGAAAATCGAGTAAAAGGACGCCGCCTGGCCGGAGGATGTCAGCACGGCCGCGACACCGCCCTCGAGGGCCGCGATTTTGGCCGCGACCGCGTCGTTGGTCGGGTTTTGCAGGCGGGTGTAAAAATAACCGGACGCGCTTAAATCAAACAGTTTTCCCATTTCCTCGCTGGAATCGTATTTAAACGTCGTGCTTTGAATAATCGGCATAACGCGCGGTTCGCCGTTTTTCGGCGAATAGCCGGTCTGCACGCATTTTGTATCGATATGATACTCTGACATGTTGGTTCCCCCTTATATGATTGCATCGATCTTCGGCCGCCCGAGGGCTATGACAGTTTTTTGTGAAGCGCGGCGACGGTTTTGAGCTTTTCCGGAATGTCAATGAGTTGCGGGCACCGGGGCGCGCAGGTTCCGCATTCCGCGCAATTCTCAGCCCTCGCTTGTTTCGCGGCGTCTTTGTAAGCGGCTAAAAACTTCTCTTTGTCCTTGCCGGCCTGATAGTCGTTGAAAACGGCGAACATTCGCGGGATGTCAACCCCCGAGGGGCAGTCCATGCAATAGCGGCACGCGGTGCAGGGAATCACATCCTTTAAATTATAGGCTTCGGCGGCCGCCTCGACGATTTGCAGTTCTTGTTCGGTCAACGGTTGAAAATCCGCCATGGTCGCGATGTTGTCGCGGATTTGTTCCATGTTCGACATACCGCTTAACACGGTCAGCACATTGGGAAGGCTTGCCGCGTAGCGAATGGCCCAGGAGGCAACGCTTTTATCGGGCGCGGCGGCCTTTAGCAACTCGACCGCTTTCGCGCCGGGGGCGGCGAGGGAACCGCCGCGGACGGGTTCCATGACGATACAGGGTATGTTGTATTTCTCAAGGATTTCATATTGCTCTTTGGCTTTTTGGTTCTTCCAATCCACATAATTGATTTGCAGCTGCGCGAAATCCCAGGCATGCGCGCCGGCGATTTCCTCAAGCAGTTCGGGGCTGTCGTGAAACGAAAAGCCGATGTTTTTGATTTTGCCCTGCGCCTTCATCTTGGACAGGAACTCATACGCGCCGAATTTGACGGCTTTTTTGTAATTGCCTTTGTCCATGGAGTGCAGCAGGTAAAAATCGAAACAATCGGTTTTTAACCGTTCTTGCTGCAACGCGAAGATTTTACCGAGATCTTTTTTGATTACGACGCTCCACATCGGCATCTTGGTGGCCAAATAATAACTCTCTCTGGGGTATCTGCTCAAGGCTTCGCCCAAAAACACCTGGGACTGCCCGCCGTGATAGCCGTGGGCGGTGTCAAAGTAATTGATGCCGTTTTTAAACGCGTAATCGACGATTTCCTGCGCTTTTTCATAATCGATGCGTTTGTCGACGCCGCCGACGACGGGCAGCCTCATGCAGCCGAGCCCCAGCAAAGAAACGGGCATGGACCCTTCTTTGAAAACTCTTGTAACCATTGTTTACGCCTCACTTTCAATGATCGTATCGTATTCGTCCGCCGACGGTTCCTCGAACTTTTCATCGAGTTTTTTCAGCAATTCCGCGTCAATGATAAACTCCCTTCTTGGAGAGTCTGCCAGACGGCGGTTTCGATTTTCCAGTCTTTTCAGGCGCGCTTCAACGGAAGCCTTAAAGTAGACCGTAACGGTGTCGATGCCTTTGCGGGAAAAATAGTCCCTCGCTTTTTTTCTCGATGCGGCGGTCCAAAAACCCGAGTCGAGAATCGCGTCGATGCCCGTTTCAACAATCTGGGCGGCCTGGCCGAACAGGAAGTTCAGGCAGCGGCTCTCCGTTTCGGCGTGTTTTTCGCCAAGGCAGGCGTCGAACAGTTCGAGCAGCATGTCATCGCAGGAAAGGAGTATCGCCGGCCTTTGCTTTTTTTGCGTTGCCGCCCAGGTGGTTTTTCCGCTCGCGATTCTGCCTGTCAATATGTAAACCTTAGCCATGCGCGGCCTTCTTTCGAGAAATCAGCCCGGCTCTGGCCAAAGCGGAAACGACGAGGGGGATAACCGCGAGCTGTATGGCGATACCGGGCAGGCCTATGACAAACGCGTTCGACATAAACATGCTGAGTGTAAAGCTCTTGCCGGCGGAAGCGAGCAGCATCCAGTTGACAACACCGTAAACAGCCCTGCCCGCTAACATGGCGCCTACAAGAGATATGTTAACATTGAATTTCTTGAAGAGCAGACCGGACAGGAACCCATACGCGCATAATTCGAACATCATGGCGACAGCCATCGGGTACATCGACGGTCTGGAAAATAGCAGGGAACACAAAATCGGCACAGCGGCGCCGCACACTCCGCCGTATTGCCAGCCGCAGATCAGACCGCACAGCAGCACGGGAAGATGCATCGGCAAAAACACCTGCCCGAGGGAGGGGTCCCTCATAAACGCCTGAGGCAATAAAATCCCGAGCGCCAGGCACAAGGCGGAAAACGCCAGATTTTTCACGCTGTTTTGTTTCACCACGCTTACCCCTTTCTTCTTTCATCGGCCGGCTATAAACTCTTTCATGATGTCGGGGCCGTATTCGATACGGTTACCCGTTTGTTTCGCCGATTCTTCGTTTATGGAACTGACGCCGCTGTCAAGTTCTTTCCCTTTACGGTATATCATATAGGGAACCGGGTCGGACGCGTGTGTGCCCGTAACGATCGGGGTCGGATGGTCGGGAAGGATCATCACGGCGTAATCGTCGAGGGTGTCCAAATACGCCAGCAGCACGGGCAATACTTCGGTATCGATGATTTCGATGGATTTGACCTTGTTTTCCGGCTCGTTGCGGTGCCCGCACTCGTCGGGAGCCTCGATATGGATATAGACAAGGTCTTGGCCTTTGCGCCACTCCTCGACCGCCGCTTCCGCTTTTCCCCGGAAATTCGTGTCAAGGTAGCCGGTGGCGCCGGGCACTTCGGGCGTGTTCATACCCGCGCATTTGCCGATTCCCTTTAAGAGGTCGACGGCCGAGATGACGCTGCCCTTGACGCCGTAGGTCTTTTCAAAGGACGGCAGGGACGGCCGTTTGCCTTCGCCCCAAAGCCAAACGGAGTTGGCGGGGAGTTTGCCTTCCGCCTGCCGTTTACGGTTGACGGGGTGATTTTTAAGAATACCAAAACTGCGTTTCATCATATCGATGAGCGGTTCGGCATTCTTATGGCTCGACAGGTAGGGGCCGATGACTTTGCCGGTGATATCGTGCGGGGGTGTCAAATCCCCGAGTTCGACGGTGCCTCCGCTGTGGATGAGGCAATGACGGTAGCTGACGCCGCTGTAATACTTGAATTCTCCGCCGCCGAAGTGTTCCTCGATGGTCTTGATGAGCTCGGCGGCCTCGGCGCTGGAGATATCTCCGCCCGAATAGTCCCGCATCGTCTTTTGTTCATACGGTTCGCCGCCGTCGAGCGTGACGAGGTTGCAGCGCAAGGAAACGTCGCTGTCTTTCATATCGACGCCGATGCTCACGGCTTCGAGCGGAGACCGCCCCGTGTAATACTTCGTGGGATCATAGCCCAATACGCTCAGATTGGCGATGTCGCTGCCCGGCTTGAGCCCTCCGGGCACGGTGTTGACAAGGCCGACTTCGCCTTTTCGGGCCAGCGCGTCAAACACGGGTTTGCGCGCGGCCATCATCGGCGTTTTGCCGCCGAGCTCCGGGACGGGATAATCGGCCATTCCGTCATAGAGAACAATCGCGAATTTCATCTTCTCTTTTTTACTCCCCTATTGAAAATACAGCACGCCGGCTTCGAACAATTTTTGGTCTTTGTCAAACGGGATGTTTTTGTAACAGTTCTCGCCCTTGCGCTCGCTGTGTGCCATTTTGCCGAAAACCCGGCCGTCGGGGCTCGTGATGCCCTCCACGGCGCAAACGGACCCGTTCGGGTTCCAGGGCGTTTCGGCGCGCGGTTCGCCGGACGCGTCGACGTATTGCGTGGCGATTTGCCCGTTTTCGGCAAGACGGTCAAGCCAGGCTTGATTCGCGGCGAAGCGCCCCTCACCGTGGGAGACGGGCACCGCGTGCAGGGCGCCGGGCTGCGCAAGCGACAGCCACGGGGATTTCACGCTGACGACGCGGGTATAAGCCATCTGCGACACATGGCGGCCGAGGCTGTTGAAGGTTAAAGTGGGCGAATCCTCTTGAATATCGGTTATATTGCCGTACGGGACAAGGCCGGTTTTTATCAGAGCCTGGAACCCGTTGCAGATGCCGAGAATGAGGCCGCCTCGCTTTTCAAGCAGGGCGGTGACAGCTTCGCGCACCCTCGCGTTTCGTAAGGTCGTCGCGATGAATTTGCCCGAACCGTCGGGCTCGTCGCCGCCGCTGAAGCCGCCCGGCAGCATCAAAATCTGCGCCGAATCGATTTCGCGCGCGAACCGGGCGACACTGTCTTCGATGTCGGCGGGTGTCAAGTTGCGAATGACGGTTATATTCACCCCGGCGCCGGCTTTTTCAAAAGCCCGGGCGGAATCGTATTCACAGTTCGTTCCCGGGAAAACGGGGATTACGACTTTCGGTTTCGCGGTTTTGACCGCCGGCGCGGACGCGGCGCGGCGGGTAAAAAGCGCAACGCGGGGGTCATCCGCCGGCGCTTTCGCGCGGGTCGGGAACACGCTTTCGAGAGTGCCGCTCCAGGCGGCGAGCAGATCCTCCGCCGCGACAGTTTCGCCGTCTATTGTGAAAGAACCGCCGTCAACGGTCCTGCCGAGTTCAACAGCGTCAAATTCCGCCGGCAAATCGCCGCCGCCGATTTCGACGACGAACGAGCCGCACAGCGGCGCGAACAGCGCCGTCTCGCTGAGGTTTTCGTTGAACGCAAACCCGAAGCCGTTGCCGAACGCCATGCGGCAGACAGCGGCGGCCGCACCGCCTTCGCGGACGCAGGAGGCGGATAGAATTCTGCCGTCCGCGACCATGGCGGCTACCGTTGAAAACAGTTTTTTCGCTTTTGGCCAGTCGGGCAGCAGGGTGGCGCTGTCTGTCGGCAGGTTGATCAGAATTACTTTTGAGCCCGCTTTTCGGAACGCGGCCGAGCCGGTCCTGCTTGCCTTCGTCAACGCGACGGCGAAGGAAACGAGCGTGGGCGGGACATCGAGCTCGTTGAAAGAGCCCGACATGCTGTCTTTGCCGCCGATGGCGGGCACGCCAAAACGGAGTTGCGCCGTCAGAGCACCCAAGAGCGCGGCGGCGGGTTTGCCCCAGCGCTCGGGCACATCACGCAAGCGTTCGAAATACTCCTGAAAAGTCAAGCGGGCGCTTACCGGGTCGGCGCCTATGGCGGCGAGTTTCGCGAGCGCCTCGGTGACCGCGTAGGCCGCGCCGTGGAAGGGGCTCCACCGGCTTATGCCCGGAATGAAGCCGTAGCTCATGGCGGTCGCCGTGCCGGTCTCCCCTTTTTCAAGCGGGATTTTCGCGCACATCGCGTCCTCCGGCGTCAGCTGGAGTTTGCCGGCGAACGGCATCAAAACCGTCGCGGCGCCGATACTCGCGTCAAAACGCTCCGCGAGCCCTTTCTGGGAGCAGACCTCCAGCCGGGCTAAATTTTTCCGCAAAGCCCGCGCTTTCGAAAGGCCTTTCAGGCTCTGCGGCACCGCGGCGCGGTAGCATGACGCCGGGTCCACCTTGACGATACGGGCTTTGGCTGTTTGGGTGACGCCGTTTGTGTCCAAAAACTCCCGGCCGATGTCGACAATGGTGTCGCCGCGCCAGCGCATCACCAGGCGTGGGCTTTCGGTCACCGAGGCGACGACCGTCGCCTCGAGGTTTTCCTCCGCGGCGAGTTTCAGGAAACAGCCGGCGTCCGCCGGCGCGAGAACAACCGCCATTCTCTCCTGCGATTCGGAAATCGCGAGCTCCGTGCCGCCGAGCCCTTCGTATTTTTTAGGGACAAGGTCGAGGTTGATATCAAGCCCGTCGGCGAGTTCGCCGATGGCGACGCTGACGCCGCCGGCGCCGAAATCGTTGCACCGTTTGATCATAGACGCGGCTTCGGGTTTACGGAAAAGCCGCTGCAGCTTGCGCTCTGTGGGCGGGTTGCCTTTTTGCACCTCGGCGCCGCAGGTTTCTATGGACGAGGTGTCGTGCGCTTTTGAGGAGCCCGTGGCTCCCCCGCAGCCGTCCCTGCCCGTTCGCCCGCCCAAAAGCACGATGACATCGCCCGGCGCGGGCGCTTCCCGGCGGACATTCGCCTTCGGCGAGGCGCCGATGACCGCCCCGATTTCCAGACGTTTCGCCGTATACCCTTCGTCATACAGTTCGGTCACCTGGCCGGTGGCAAGGCCTATCTGGTTGCCGTAGGAGGAATAGCCCTGGGCCGCCCCCACGGTGATTTTTTTCTGAGGCAGTTTGCCTTTGACGGTTTTTTCAAACGGGGTGTTTGGGTCGCCGCTGCCGGTAACGCGCATAGCCTGGTAGACATAGGCTCTGCCCGAAAGCGGGTCGCGGATGGCCCCGCCGAGGCAGGTCGCCGCGCCGCCGAACGGCTCGATTTCGGTCGGGTGGTTGTGCGTTTCGTTTTTAAACTGGACAAGCCACTTTTGAATTTCACCGTCGACATCCACGTCGGCGTTGATGGAGCAGGCGTTGATTTCGGGACTTTCGTCCAAATCCGGAACAAGCCCTTCCTGCTTGAGTGCCTTTGCGCCGATGGTGGCGATATCCATCAGGGAAACCTTTTTATCTTTGCCGCGGTACACCCGTGAACGGGCTTCCAGATATTCGTCCCAAGCGTTTTCCACACCGGCGGATATCTCGTTTTTTTCTATCTCCACCTCTTCGAGTTCGGTCAAAAACGTCGTATGGCGGCAATGGTCGGACCAATAGGTATCGATGACCTTCAATTCCGTTTCCGTCGGGTCGCGTTTTTCCGTATCCCGGAAATAATCGCGGCAGAAACACAGGTCCGCCTCGCTCATGGCAAAACCGTTTTCGGCGTGATAAGCCGAAATCCGCCCGGAATCCCAGCCGGTGAATCCTGTTACCCTTTGGATATCTTCGGGCTCATCGGTTTTTAAATCCAGGCTGTCAACCGGTTCCATCGAAGCGAGCCGGGCTTCGACGGGATTTATCAGGTAATTCTTGATTTTTTCAAACTCGTTTTCGGATATTTCGCCCGAAAGGGCATAAACCCTCGCGGTCTGAACCTTCGGCCGGGCTTTGAGCGTCAGCAGCGACACACATTGGGCCGCGGAGTCGGCGCGCTGGTCGTACTGGCCGGGCAGGTACTCGACGGCGAAAACCCGCCAGCCGTCGCCAAGGCGTAAATCCGGATAGGTATAATCCACGTTGACTTCCGATAAAATCGTGTCGCGCGCTTTCTCAAAATCCCCGGTATCGAGGCCTTCGATATCGTAGCGATTGAACAAGCGCAGCTGCCGCAAGCTCTTTATCCCCAGCGTATCTTTCAAGTCCGTCAACACATGGCCGGCCTCAATGTCAAAACCCGGCCTTTTTTCGACAAACACTCTTTTTACATCCGCCATTCGACTTTCCCCCCGGTAATGCCTATTCAAAGAAATATTGTAGCATAATAAGAATCAACATAAAAGTGCAAAAAACAAGTAAACAGAGATTTTTCATAAAAAAAGCGGGGACCGTTAAAACGATCCTCGCTATGTGATAGTAATAGGAATACTGCCGCCTTATAAAAAAACCAGGACTTTTTTAACCAACCAAACCATGAAAAAATGATAATTCACGAACATATGAACCGTCGCCGTTCCCATGAAAATCCCGGTGATCAAACGGCGACGATTTGTGCTTTTCCATTTGCCGCGCTGCTGACCGGCACCGTCGATGATAAGAGGAACGCAGGCCAAAAGGCAAACCGGAACAGACCAGTGGTCAAAGAACAGCAACCACAGTATTCCAAGCGGATAACCGGCTAAAACTCCCGTGCAACGCGCGCAAACGGGGAATTGCCTGCCTTTCCAGAAAAACGAACGGTCAGGGCGGCAATGGCAACCGCAAAAAACACGAAGAAATTTTGCTGCTTTTTGCATTTTATCTTAAAAACAACCTCGCCGCGTAATCGGAAATACAATAATAACCGCTGTAACTCGAAGCGCCGATAGCCGCGATGACTATACCATAGATAATGGAAGCGATGACGCTGACGGCGAACCCTATGATGGCAAATTTGAGCAGTGATTTCGCCGTAAGCGGTTTTTGGTCTTTCCAAACAAAATAAAGAATTAATCCTGCGAGAGGCACACAGAAACCCAACAGTTTCCAACCCGCGGTAGGGTTATCCTGAACCGGAGCCTGCTGCTGATACTGATACTGGGGCTGTTGCTGATACTGGGGCTGCTGATACTGGGGTGGCTGGTATTGGGGAGGCGGTGCTTGAGTGTTCGATTCGACAGTCGCTCCACATTTCGGGCAAGCATAAGAATTATCCGGCATTTGCTCTCCGCATTTTGTACAGAACATTAACAAAAACTCCCTTCATTTCAGTTAATTTTATGGTAACAGTACAATGATACGATGTCAACATTATTTGTGGAAAATCAGGTTCATTTCTATAATTTTGCCAAAACCCCGGTGAATAAGTCAATACCCGTCGATGCTGCCGTTTTGCAAAGCCGTTAAGATCTTGCCACGGATATCGCCATACTTTTTTTCGAGGGAGTTGAGCAGTTCCTTCACATCCTGCCTTTCGGTGGCGCCGTCGACGGGGCAGCGGTTCTTGACGACCGGCAGGTTTTCGCGCCGGACAACGCGCTTCGCGTCGCTTTCGCGGCAGAAAATCATCGGGCGGATGACGGTGATGTCTTTGCGCGAGAGGTAGGTGACGGGGGAAAAACTGCCGATGCGGCCGCCGTTTAGAAGGTTCATCAAGAAGGTTTCCGCCGCGTCGTCAAGGTGGTGGCCGAGCGCCAGTTTATCGCAGCCCGCCGCTTTTGCCAAATCGTGCAGCGCGCCGCGGCGCATGCGGGCGCACAGGCTGCACGGGTTTTTCTCACGCCTGTTTTCGAACACGACGGCGCCGATTTGCGTTCGGCGGATGATATGCTCTATGCCGTTGGCGCGGCAAAACTCCCGCAAAGGCTCGTAGTCCGTTTCAACGCCGTTGAAGCACGGGTCGAGGGTGATTGCCGTGATTTCAAACTTTTCGGGGTAGTAACCGCGAAGCCGGGCGAGCGCGGCGAGCATGGCGATGCTGTCTTTGCCGCCGGAAAGGCCGACGGCAATCTTATCGCCGCCGGCTATCATGTTGTAGTGTTCCATCGCGCAACGCATGTGTCCCATCAGTTTTTGCATCCGTCACACCCCGCGTTTCAAATTTCGTCTGCCGTCAAGTCAGGCAAACCCGCTCGGCGGACAGGCATCGCCCCGTCTTCGCGTCGCATTCGAAAACACAGCCGCACAGCATTTGCGGCGACGCGGGAGTCTCGAAACGGGCGGGCAGCGCGGTTTTGAGCCAATTGATCGAAATTTCCGGCGCGATGCCCAAAACCGAGTGGACCGGGCCGGTCATGCCGATGTCGGTGATATAGCCGGTCCCTTTGGGAAGCACCTGTTCGTCGGCGGTCTGCACATGGGTATGCGTGCCGAAAACGGCCGTCACCCGGCCGTCCAGATAAAAACCCATCGCCCTTTTTTCGGAGGTGGCCTCGGCGTGAAAATCAACGATTTTTACGCGGCAGTCATCGATTTGCCCAAGCAGCGAATCGACGCAGAGAAACGGATTTTCGGCGCCTTCCATAAACGCTTTGCCCATCAAATTGACCACGCCGACACGGACGCTGCCGCGGTCGATGACGCCGAAGCCCGCGCCGGGGTTGCCCTGATACAGATTGGCGGGCCGGATGACCTCCCGGCTGCCGTCGAGAAATTCATATACTTCGCGGCGTTTGTAGACATGGTTCCCGGTCGTGATGAAATCCACGCCGCTGTCGAGCAGGTGGCGCGCGGACGCGGGCGTTATCCCGTTGCTGGCGGCGGAATTTTCACCGTTGGCGATGCAAACATCGACAGCCTTTAGTTTTTTCAGCGCCGGCAAGTGCGCGCGGACGAAGTCGCAGCCCGCGGGGCCGACGACATCGCCTATCACCAAAATATTTATAGCCGTCACCGCCTTCGCATTGTATTGCGCATTGTATTATATAGTATAACCGCCATAAAAAAAAGGGGCGCACCTTCGCGCGCCCCCGAAAATTTCCTTTATTTCGCGTAGTCAATGGCTCTGTTTTCCCGGATGATATGGACTTTAATTTGCCCGGGGTACTCGAGTTCCTCTTCGATTCTCTTCACAATATCCCTCGCCGCCAGGACCATTTTGTCATCGGTAATGACATCCGGTTTGACCATGATGCGGATTTCACGGCCCGCCTGAATGGCAAAGGAGCGTTCCACACCCTCGTAGGAGGTCGCGATTTCCTCAAGTTTCTCAAGGCGCTTGATGTAACTTTGAACATTTTCTCTTCTCGCGCCGGGCCTCGCGGCCGAGATGGCGTCCGCGGCCTGGACAAGGCACGCGACGACTGTTTTGGCTTCGACATCGCCGTGATGGGCCTGGATGGCATGGAGAACGGCTTCGTTTTCTTTGAACCGTTTCGCGTATTCCACGCCGAGAGCCACATGCGAACCGTCGATTTCATGGTCAAGAGCCTTGCCGATGTCATGCAAAAGGCCGGCTCTTTTGGCAAGCTTGATGTCCGCGCCGATTTCCGCGGCCATCAGGCCGGCGATGAAAGAGACCTCCAGCGAATGGTTGAGCACATTCTGGCCGTAGCTCGTGCGGTATTTCAGCTTCCCGAGCAGTTTGACGATTTCCGGGTGAATGTTGTTGACACCCGCGTCGACCACCGCTCTTTCGCCCGTCTGCTTGATGGTCTGTTCGACTTCTTTGGTGGATTTTTCGAACAGTTCCTCAATGCGCGCGGGATGGATGCGGCCGTCGGCGATGAGCTTCTCAAGCGTGACCCGCGCGATCTCACGGCGCACGGGGTCAAAGCTTGAAATCGTAATCGCCTCGGGCGTGTCGTCGATGATCAGGTCGACGCCCGTGATCGTTTCAAGGGCGCGGATGTTGCGCCCTTCACGGCCGATGATACGACCCTTCATTTCGTCATTCGGCAAGGTGACGACCGAAACCGTCGCTTCCGCCGCGTGGTCGGCGGCACAGCGTTGGATAGCCGTCGATATCACCTCACGCGCGAGAACATCGGATTCGTCTTTTGTCTTCTGTTCGAACTCCTGAATCTTGAGGGCTTTTTCATGCGACAAACTGTCCTCAAGGGTTTTGAGAAGATAGTCCCTGGCTTGTTCTTTCGTGTAGCCGGAAATCCTCTCGAGCATTTCAAACTGGCTTCTTTTAATGCTTTCGATTTCGGCCATCCGTTCGTCGACGGTTTTGAGCTTTTTCTCGAGAGCTTCCTCTTTCTTTTCAAGGTTCTCGCTTCGTTTGTCGAGCGTTTCCTCTTTCTGAATGACGCGGCGCTCCTGGCGCTGGGCTTCCGCCCGCCTTTCCCTGAGCTCCCGCTCCGTTTCCGTCCGCTGCTTATGGATTTCGTCTTTTGCTTCAAGAATGGCTTCTTTTTTCTTTGTGTCCGCCTGTGTCATGGCGTCGTTGATAATGCGCGCGGCTTCTTTTTTTGCTGAGCCGATAGAGGCTTCGGCAACATTTCGCCTATGGATTCCGCCGATTATAAAGCCTGCCGCGCCTGCGGCGGCCGAGCATACCAATGCGATGATCAGAACTTGCCACCAATCCAATAAATAACACCTCCCAATTCGTAATTTTATTTGAAAATTAAGGAAATTTTCTAAACAGCGCGGCTGTCCATTCAACACGCTATTTGTATTATTTTATACTTTCGGCCTTGTTGTGTCAAGTTTTTATTATTATAGACCAAACAAAAAAACGAAAATTATAAAAAGATAACGCTTGCTTTCGTTTTGATAAGGGGTATACTGTATACGAATATTTATTCACAGCAAGGCGCCCTGCTTTACGGCGCCGCGGAAAGGACGCGGGAATGAAATACGCTTTGGTCACCGACAGCTGCTGCGAACTGACGGAAGAGTTGCTTGAAAGCCTTGATGCGAAATCTGTTCCTTTAAGAATGACGCTGGGCGAAAAGGAATACGTCGACGACGGCAGCATGGATATCGACGGTTTTCTCAAGGATATCGGCAACGCGGCGAGTGTTCCGAAATCCTCCTGCCCGTCCCCCGCCGATTTCGCGGACGCTTTTTTGGCCGCGAAGGGGGATGTTGTGTTTTGCGTGACGCTTTCCTCAAAACTGTCCGGCTCATACGCGAGCGCCCGGCTCGCGAAGGACATCGCGGCCGAAAAAGGCAAAGAGGCGCATGTGTTTGACTCGGAGAGCGCGTCGGCGGGCGAACTGCTGACGGCGCTGAAAATTAAAGAATTTATCGACGCCGGACTCGGCACGGAGGAAATCGTCGCGAAGACCGAGGCGTTCATCAAAACCTTCCGGACCTTTTTCGTGTTGGAAAACACCGAAATCATGATTAAAAACGGAAGGATGAACGCCTTTCTCGGCAAAGCGCTTGACATGCTGAACATCCGCCTGATACTCGGCTCGGACGGCGAGGGGAACATCAAGCTGTTTTCAAAAACCAGAGGTTCCCAAGCCGCCATGAAAAAACTCGCCGACACCGTCGCCGAAAACTGCCGGGACGCCGAAAACTCCACGCTCGTCATCACCCATTGCTTCAACCCGGAGGGCGCTCAACAGGTTGGGAAAATCGCCGGGGAAGCCTGCTCTTTCAAACAGGCAGTTATCCGGCCGACGGGCGGTTTGAGCAGCATGTACGCCTCGCGCGGGGGCATCATCACCGCGTTTTAAAGCGGAAACATTTGATACGGCCGAAACACTTGACAACCGGCGGTTTCGGTGATAGTATGAAACGCAGATTCCAAAAAGCGATGACGCAGAAAGCCGACTCCAATACGCTTTGACAGAGAACCTTTGCCGCGGCTGAGAGCAAGGGCAAAAGCCGGAGGACGCCACCGCTGCCGAGCGCGCGCCGATAAACCCGTGAGGGGCAAGGCCGCCGTCAAGACCGCGTTAAGGTCCGTGAGAGGCGGGTAAAACCGCAACCGGGGTGGAACCGTGGAGCGTAAAGCTTCATCCCTTTACATAGGGATGGGGCTTTTTTGTTTACTTTTTGGGAGGACTGATTATGGTTAAGGTTACATTAAAGGATGACTCTGTGAAAGAGTACGAAAAAGGAATGTCCGTTTTGGACATCGCCCGCGATTTGAGCCAAGGGTTGTACCGCGCCGCGTGCGCCTGCAAAATCAACGGCGAGGTCCGCGACTTGCGAACGGCAGTTGAAGAAGACTGCGCGTTGGAGATTTTAACCTTCGCCGACGAGGACGGAAAAAGAGCGTTCCGCCACACGGCGTCGCACATCATGGCGCACACGGTCAAGCGGCTGTTTCCGCAGGCCAAGCTCGCCATCGGCCCGGCGATTGACAATGGTTTTTATTACGACTTTGACGTGGAAAAGCCCTTCACGCCGGAAGACCTCGCCCGGATCGAAGCCGAAATGAAAAAAATCGTGAAAGAGAACCTGCGGCTCGAACGCTATGAGCTCGACGCGGACGAAGCGCTCGACTTCATGAGAAAAGCCGGCGAGGACTACAAAGCCGAACTCATCGAGGAACACGCGGGCAAAGGCGAAAAAATTTCGTTCTTTAAACAGGGCGAGTTCCACGAACTGTGCGCGGGCCCGCACATCCCCGACACGGGCCGGGTCAAAGCGTTTAAGCTGACGGCCTCTACGGGCGCGTACTGGCGCGGCGACTCGACGAAAAAGATGCTGCAGCGGATCTACGGCACGGCGTTTGACAACAAAGAGGAGATGGAGAACTATCTTGCAGCCGTGGAGGAAGCGAAAAAGCGCGACCACAACATCATCGGCCGCCAGCTGGGCTTTTTCACGACCTCCGACGTCATCGGCCAGGGTTTGCCGCTGCTGATGCCAAAAGGGGCGAAGGTCGTCCAGCTCCTGCAGCGTTTCGTCGAGGACGAGGAGGAGAAGCGCGGCTACCTGTTGACCAAGACACCGTTCATGGCGAAAAGCGATTTGTACAAACTCTCCGGCCACTGGGACCATTACAAAGAAGGCATGTTTATCCTGGGCGACGAGTCGAAGGACGACGAGGTCTACGCCCTGCGGCCGATGACCTGCCCGTTTCAATTCACCATCTACAACACGCAGATGCACTCCTACCGCGATTTGCCCATCCGCTACAACGAAACCTCGACGCTGTTCCGCAACGAGTCGTCGGGCGAAATGCACGGGCTCATCCGCGTGCGCCAGTTCACCATCTCCGAAGCGCACCTCATCTGCACGCCCGAGCAGCTCGCCGGCGAGTTCCGCGGCGTTGTCGACCTTGTTCACTTTATGACTTCCACGCTCGGCATTCAGGGGGATTTGACCTATCGCTTCAGCCGGCGCGACCCCGCGGACAAGGAGAAATACATCGACGACGACGAGGTCTGGAACAACACCGAAGCCGTGATGAAGGATATCCTTGACAGCCTGGGGCTTGATTACAAGGAAGCCATCGGCGAAGCGGCGTTCTACGGGCCGAAGCTCGACATCCAGTTCAAGAACGTCCACGGCAAGGAGGACACGCTCATCACCGTGCAAATCGACCGCTACCTTGCCGAGCGCCTCGACATGACCTATATCGACGCGGACGGGCTGAAAAAACGGCCGTATATTATCCACCGCACCTCCATCGGCTGCTACGAGCGGACGCTCGCGACGCTGATTGAAAAATACGCGGGCGCTATGCCGATTTGGATTGCCCCCGAGCAAATCCGCATCCTGCCGATTTCCGAACGGCACCACGAAGCCTGCGCGAAAGTGAAGGAAAAACTCGCCGCCGCCGGCTTTCGGGTGACGCTTGACGACCGCAGCGAAAAGGTCGGGTATAAAATCCGCGAGGCGCAGCTTGAAAAAATCCCCTATATGCTCGTTATGGGCGACAAAGAGGCGGAGGACGGCACCGTTTCGGTGCGCAAGCGCGGCGAGGGCGACATCGGCAGCATGGCCGTCGGGGACTTCCTTGCGTTGGCTCTGAGGGAAACGGCGGAAAAAGTGATTTTCTGATATTCAGCTATATAAAACCGCGGGCAGTCGAGCCGAAAGCCTGACCGCCCGCGATTTGGTTTATCCGTCTATATCAGCCAGGCGGGTACATACCAGTTTTTGCCGTCTATTGGCAGCAGATCGTTAGCCATACAGACGACGGCGCCTTCCCCGATTTCAACTTTGTAACTTTCCAGCTCGCCGAAAAGTTCGGGTTGGGAGACCGGTTGAATCACACCGAAATGCTTGACAGAGGCCGCGCCCGGGGAAGCGGCCTTTTTGATTTCCACGGGGAAAAGCGTGCCGTCGCGCATCAGAAGCAAATCAATTTCTTTCTTATCCTTATCACGGTAATAATAGACGGGCGGAGCCTTGCCCGCGTTGAGGTAACTTTTGTAGATTTCGGAGAAAACCCAGCTTTCAAAAAATGCGCCGGCCATCGGCCCCCTTTCGAGCGTTTCGGCGTTCCCCCATTTCAGCAGATACGCGCAAAGGCCGGTATCTAAAAAGTGCAGAAGCGGCAGCTTCACCACGCGTTTGAGAACATTGTTGTGGTACGGCTGCACCAGCGCGACGATGCGGGAGGACACCAGCACCGACAACCATTTTTTCGCCGTTGGGGCGCTGACGCCCGTTTCTTTCGCGATTTCATCGTAGTTCACCGGTTTCGCCGTGCGGGCGGCCACCACGGTCATAAAATTGAAAAACGCCATCTCGTCGGCGACCTGCGTTAAATCTTTGACATCGCGCTGCAAGTAGGAGTTGACATACGACATATAGAAGCTTTCCAAATCCGGCGCGCCTTCGGTATGCAGTGCGGGAAAAAAGCCGGTAAATATTCTTTCGTATATCTCGTTCAAGCGCATTTTTTGCGCGGTTTCACAGCGGCGTGTCAACCGTACCGGTGACACCGTGAACGGTTCGGAAACCGAGCCGTTTATTTCGCTGTTTGAGAGCCCCAACAGATTGACGATGCCGACCCGGCCCGCCAGCGACTCGCTGACATTTTTCATCATATGAAACATTTGCGAGCCTGTCAGCCAATAATCTCCCCGGTTTTTCGATTCATCCACGCTCATTTTGATATACGGCAGGATTTCGGGTGCGTACTGTATTTCATCAATGATGACCGGCGGCGTGTAACGCTGTATAAAAAGCGCGGGGTCTTTTTTCGCCAAAAGCCGGATGTCGGGGTCGTCAAAGGTCACATACTTTCTTTCGGGGGCGGCCAATTGCCGCAAGAGGGTGGTTTTGCCGACCTGCCTGGGCCCGGTGACCAGCAGGACGGGAAAAGTTTTGGAAATATTCAAGACCGTTTCTTCAATTGCTCTTTGAATATACATAAATTCACCTGCTCACGGATAAAACTCCGTCAGAACTAAATTATAATTTTATTATAGCCGAATTTTTCGTTCTGTCAACAAAAAAAAGCATCTATTCTTATTTATAAATTAAATTGACATCATTCTGAAAGTGTTATAATACATTAAACTTTGTCGGAAGGAACCGTGGCGTTATGCACTCATTTTTATTAAGGCGCAGACGATGATGGCTTGTATCTTCATAGGTACAAGCGATTCGTTGCTGTGTGCCTGTGAAGTGAACGGATAGGTTTAATCACTGTATCGGCACTTAGCCGGAACAGTATTTTTTATTGTGTTGAGTTTGTAAAGGGAATATTTTTATGAAACATCAGACTCTCAGCGACGCCGTAACGGATTTCATGGAGTTGTCGGACAATGCCGCCATTTTGGATATCGGATGCAGAAACGCCGGATGGCTGCTTTGTTTTGAAAATCAGTTTAAAAGTAAAATCAAAAAATCAATCGGCGTGGACAAAAATTCAAAAGGTTTTACCGATTTTGACCTTGAAGGAACCTCGATTTCCTTAATGGAAATGGACTGCTCCCAAAATATCGATTTCCCCAATGAGACCTTTGATTTTGTATTTTCGAAGGATGCGCTTGAATGCTTTGCCGATAAAAAAACACTCGTCCGGGAAATACACCGGATATTGAAACCAAACGGAACGGTGATCTGTGTGCATGCCGATTGGGACAGCATTGTGTATAACGGCAGCAATAAGGACCTGATTAACAAAGCGGTTCACGCGTATGCCAACTGGCAACAGCCGTGGATGGATGACTTTGACAGTTGGATCGGGCGGAGAACTTATCCGATTTTTCATTCATCGGGCCTTTTTGAAAGTCGGATCGCTGTTTACAACTGCATAGAAACGGAGTTCACACAGGATTCTTACGGATATTCGATGATTGATCATTTTGAGTGCCTGGTTCTTCACGAAACAGGCTTGTTATCCCGGGAGGAATACGACTGCCTAAAAAATGACCTGCTGACATCATATCAACAAGGCCAATATTTATTTTCAAAACCGTTTTACATTTATAAAGGCATAAAAAAGGATTTTTAACATCATCACATTTAACGCTAACCGGCAAGCCGTTTAAAGCTTGCCGGTTTTTCGTGATCGTTTGATTGTCTTTGCCGCTTAATCCGCGGGAGCCTCGCAGCAGGGAGGCGCGCCGCGCCGCCCGTGCCCGACCCCGCAGCCGCGGCCGTTGCCGAGGCCTTCCCCGGGGCAAGGGCCGGGACCGTTGCCACGGCCAATTTACACATTGAACCGAAACAGCACCACATCGCCGTCGCGCATGACATACTCCTTGCCCTCGCTGCGCACGAGGCCTTTTTCCTTCGCGGCGGCGATGGAGCCCATGGTGACGAGCTCGTCAAAACCGATGACCTCGGCGCGGATGAAGCCCCTCTCGAAATCCGAATGGATTTTGCCGGCGGCCTGCGGCGCTTTCGTGCCCTTTTTGATGGTCCACGCCCGGACTTCGGGCGTACCGGCCGTCAGGAAGGAGATCAGGCCGAGCAGACGGTAACTTTCCTGAATCAGAATGTCAAGCCCGCCCTGTTCGACGCCGAGTTCGGCCAGGAACAGCTGTTTTTCCTCTTTGTCGAGCGAGGCGATTTGCGCCTCGAGTTCCGCGCAAATCGGCAGGACCTCCGCCCCTTCTTTTGCGGCGATTACGCGGACGGTGTTGTACCGCTCGTTGGTCTCGATTTTGTTGACGAAATCCTCTTCGCTGAGGTTGCACGCGTAAATCACCGGCTTGGTCGTCAGCAGGGCCATTGAGTTGAGGATTTCCGTTTCATCGTCGGCGCATTCGATGCTGCGGGCCGGCTTCTCGTTTTCCAATTCGGTTTTCAGCCTTTTTAAGAATTCCACTTCTTTCGCGGCGGACTTGTCGCCTTTGAGCGACTTCATTCCCCTGTCGATACGGCGCTCGACCATCTCGAGGTCGGCCAGAATCAACTCAAGGTTGACGGTGTCAATGTCCCGCTTCGGGTCGATGCTGCCCTCGACATGGACGATGTCGTCGTTCTCAAAGCAGCGCACGACATGGATGACGGCGTCGGTTTCGCGGATATGCGATAAAAATTTGTTGCCGAGGCCCTCCCCTTTCGACGCGCCGCGGACAAGGCCGGCAATATCGACGAACTCGATGACGGCCGGCACGGTTTTATGGGGCTTGTATATTTCGGTCAACTTGTCGAGCCGCGCGTCGGGCACACTGACGACGCCGACGTTGGGCTCGATGGTGCAAAAAGCGTAGTTTGCGGACTGCGCGCCGGCGTTGGTGATGGCGTTGAAAAGCGTGCTTTTGCCAACGTTGGGCAAGCCGACGATACCGAGTTTCATAAACACCCTCCGCTTAAATGTACTGAGATGATTATATAACCCCAACCCGCAAAAAGCAAGAGGAGCCGGATGCGCCAGACACATTTAAGAATTGCATTATGCAGCTTTTTGATGTATGATAATCACTAAGCCGCCGCCGTAAACGGCGGCAGATAAAACCAAATGGATGGAATGATCGGTTATAAAAAACAAACATCGATTCCGCGCCGTGTTTCTCGCCGCGGTTGTCCTGGCCGGCCTGCTCGGCGGCTGCGGAAAACCCGAAAAGCCCGGCGAGACGACGGCTGCGCCCGGCACGACAACGCGGAGGGCCTCCGTTTCAAAGGACTTGAAGCTGCCCTGCGCGAAGAACGATACCTTAAATCCTTACAAAGCGGCGAGCGCGTTGAACAGGCAGATTGCCATGCTGCTGTATGACGGCCTGTTCCACATCGACGCGGCCTTCAAGCCCGTGCCCGTTGCCGCCAAGGGCTACAACCTCGGCAACCTTTCGATAACCGTCCAAATCAAACCCGGGCTCAAATTCACGGACGGCACAGCCCTGACCTCCGAGGATGTCGTGGCGTCGTTTAATAAGGCGAAAAGTTCGCCGGCATACGCCGCGCGCCTGGCCAACCTGAAATCGGCGGCCGCTTCGGGCAATGATGGCGTGGTTTTCACGCTCCATAAAAAAGACCCGTACGCGGTCAACTGCCTGGATTTCGCCATCACGCCGAGCGATGACAAAAACGCGGTTCCGGCCGGCAGCGGCCGCTATATTCTCGAGGAAGAAAACGGCATTAAAATATTGACGCCGAACGGAAACAGACTGGGCCGCTATGTGTCAAAAATAAACAAGATCCTCCTCGTCGAGGCGGCGGATTCAAAGACGCTCAGCCATCTGCTGCAAATCGGGGGCATCAGCTTTTTATTCTCCGACCTGCGCGACGGCAGTTACAGCCGGATAAGCGCCTCGGCCATGGACGTTCCGATGAACAGCATGGTCTTCCTCGCGTTCAACAGCAAAAAACCCGCTCTGAAAGACCCGGCGGTGCGCCGCGCCGCCGGCAAGGCCATCGACAGGGAATCCGTCGCGGCAATGGCGTTTCAGGGCCACGCGCGGGCGGCTTATTCGCCGTTCAACCCGGACTGGATGGCCGAAAAACAGACAAAAACCGTCCCCGACGCGAAACAAGCCGCGTCTATTCTTGAAAAAGCCGGTTACACCGCGAAGGACGCCGAAGGGACAAGGCGAATGCCGCGGGGGCCGAAGCTGGAGCTGAGCCTGCTTGTCAACAAAGGCAACGGCTTCAAAACGCAGGCGGCGCGGAGCATCGCCGCGCAGCTGAAGGAAGCGGGCATAAAGGTCAACGTGCGGCAGCTGAGCGAAGAGGACTTCAATAAAGAGGTAAAGGCGGGCAAGTTTGATATGTATCTCGGGCAGACGGTCTTTTCGCCGAACATGAACCTTTCGCCGATTCTCGCGCCGGGCGGGGCTGTCTCCTATGGCATAGACACGGCAAACTCGCCGGCTGGCAAAGCCTACGCCGATTTTATTGAAGGCCGAATCGACCTCACGGGTTTCATTAAGGCGTTCAACGACGACTCCCCTTTCCTTTCTTTATGCTACCTCAACGGGGTCGCGGCGTTTGACCGTTCCCTCACCGTGACGAAAAGCGCTTTCAGCGATGTCTACTGCGACATCGGAAACTGGTATTTTTAAAAAGGGAGTGTCGGATTGATCAGGCTTGAAAACCACTTGGGCACCATTGAGATATCGCAGGGGTATTTCTCAAAACTCATCGGCAACGCCGCCTCCTCCTGTTTCGGTGTGGCCGGAATGGCAAACAGCAACGCGCGCCAGGGGATACGCTCGTTTTTAAACAAAAGCGGCAATTTCGCGGATAAGGGCGTCGCGGTTCACAGGGACGGAAACGGCGTGACCGTTGATTTGCATATCGTCGTTACTTACGGTTTGAATATTTCCGTTATTGTCAAAAGCATTGTCAACAAGGTCCGTTACACCGTTGAGGAGGCCACGGGCCTCGAAGTGAAAAAGGTAAATGTGTTTGTCGACGCGATGAAAAGCGACTGACACCGGGGGGAACAAGAATTGATCACAGGCAGCATGCTTCGCGACGCCGTCGTGTCGGCCTCCGCCGTAATAGCCGGGCGCCGCAAAGAGGTTGACGCTTTGAATGTATTTCCGGTGCCCGACGGGGACACCGGCACCAATATGGCCATGACGATGGGAGCCGCCGCGAAGGAAGTGGCTTCGCAACCGGACGGCGCGGATGTTTCGGCCGTCGCCGAGGTCGCCGCCTACGCCCTGTTAAGGGGCGCGAGAGGAAACTCCGGGGTCATCCTGTCGCTGATATTCCGGGGTATCGCCAAAGCGGTAAAGGGGTGTTCACAGGCTTCCGCGCAGGATTTTGGGAGAGCCCTTGCGCAAGGCAGCGACACCGCCTACAAGGCCGTGATGAAACCGACGGAAGGAACAATGCTGACGGTTATCCGCATCGCTTCCGAGAGGGCGAAGGAAGCCGCGGCCCAAGGCCGTGACGCCCTCGATGTTTGGGACGCCGCTTGCGAGAGCGCGCGCGAAGCGCTCGCGAACACACCGGAACTGCTGCCGGTTTTGAAAAAAGCGGGCGTCGTCGACGCGGGCGGGCAGGGCCTTGTTTATATCTTCGAAGCCATGGCGGCGTCGTTTCGGAAAAAGGAATTGACGCCGGCGGAAGACGCCGGTGAGTTCGGCGGGGATCTTTCCGCTGTCGCCGGGGCGGACGAGCAGGCGATCACCTTCACATACTGCACGGAATTCATCATCCGCAGAACCGGCAAGAGCGACGCGGCAAAACTCCGGGCTTACCTCGAATCTATCGGGGACTCCGTCGTCGTCGCGCACGACGACCGCATTATCAAGGTCCATGCCCACACCGACTTGCCCGGGGAAGCGATTCAGGCCGCACTCGCGTACGGCAAGCCCGTCGATATAAAAATCGACGACATGCGCGAACAGCACCGGGAAGCGGCGGAAAAAAACGGCAGGCCTGCCGCCGGCGAAGGCTCGCCGGATTCCGGCCTGAAGCGCTACGGCCTCGTCGTGGTCGCCGCGGGGGAAGGCATCAAGGAGCTGTTCACGGAACTCGGCGCGGACAGGATTGTCAGCGGAGGGCAGACCATGAACCCGAGCACGGACGACATTCTCAAGGCCGTGGCGGCAACGCCCGCGGAGTTTGTGTTTGTCCTGCCGAATAACAAGAACATCATCATGGCCGCGGAGCAAGCCGTTCCTTTGGCCGGCAAGCCCGCTGGCGTCGTGCATACCCGCTCCATACCGCAGGGGGTCGCCGCGGCCTTAAACCTCGACCCGGAGCTTTCCGCCGAGGCAAACAGCCTGAATATGCACAAGGCGGCCGAAAGGGTCGCGACAGGCCAGGTGACATACGCGGTCAAAGACAGCGAGACGGAAAGCCGCAGCATCCGCAAAGGGCAGATTCTCGGTATGGAAAACGGAAAAATCACCGTTGTCGGGGCCTCGCCCGCGCAGGTCGCCTACGACATAACCGCCCGCTTGTTCAAAAAAGGGTTTTCCTCGCTGATCACGGTGTTTTACGGGAAGGAAACGACACAAGAGCAGGCGCGGGAGCTTTCCGCCAAGCTGGAAGCCTCCTTCGGCGAAGACGCGGAGATTTCTCTGGTCGACGGCGGCCAGCCGATTTACTACTACATCATCGCGGTCGAGTAAAAGGCGGTTTTACCATGGAACTGCGAACCGATATTCAATATTTGAAGGGCGTTGGCGAAAAACGGGCCCGGCTTTTGGCAAAGCTCGGCGTCGGGGATGTCAACGCTCTTTTAAAGCTTTACCCGCGCGCTTACGAGGACTGGCGCCGCATAACGCCGATCGCTTCCGCCGCGTTCGGCGAGCCGTGCTGTGTCAAAGCCGTCGTCGACCGGAAGCCGGCGGAGTTTTTGATACGAAAAGGCTTGACGCTCTACAAAACCGAGGTGACCGACGGGGAAAGTTTGCTGAACATCACCATCTTTAACAGCAAATACACCGCGGCCAAGCTCAAGGAGGGTGAGGAGTACCTCTTTTTCGGCAAAATCACCGGCAACCTTTACCGAAGGGAAATGTTATCCCCTTTGATTGAAAAAGCCGAAGGCGGCGAGCGTATCCGGCCGGTTTACCCGCAAACCCTCGGGCTGAACTCGAGGGCAATCGAGAGGCTTGTCGCCACGGCTCTGGAACTCACGGCGGACAAGCTGCCTGAAATTTTACCGGAAAGCGTCCGGGAAGAATACGGTTTGATGACAAGCCGTTCGGCCACACGGGCGATTCATTTCCCCGAAGACAACGAAACGCTCGACACGGCCCGCCGCACGCTCGCCTTTGAAGAACTGCTGGTGCTTCAGCTGGGCCTGCTGCGGTTGAGGGGCCGCAACCGGGCCGCGGCCGGCGCCGTTTTGAAAAATGACCGGAGCGGCGAGTTCTTCGGCCTGCTGCCCTTCAAACTGACCGGCGCGCAGCGCAGGGCGGTTGCGGAAGCGGTGGCCGACATGGCGAAGCCGCACCCGATGAACCGCCTGCTTCAGGGCGATGTGGGCTCGGGCAAGACCGCGGTCGCTGCCGCTTTGATTTACTGCGCCGCGAAAGACGGCCTGCAGAGCGCCTTGATGGCGCCGACGGAAATATTGGCCGCCCAGCACCACCGGACGGTGTCGTCGCTGTTTGAATACGCCGGGATTTCGACGGCGCTTCTGACCGGCTCGACGCCCGCCGCCGAAAAAAAGGAGATTAAGCGGCGGCTGCGGGAGGGAACGCTTGACTTGGTCATCGGCACGCACGCACTGATACAAAAGGACGTCGCGTTTGACAACCTCGGGCTGGTGGTCACCGACGAACAGCACCGTTTCGGCGTCGCCCAAAGAACGGGTTTGAGCGCGAAAGGCCAAAACCCGCATGTCCTCGTCATGTCGGCGACGCCCATTCCGCGGACGCTCGCGCTGATTATCTACGGCGATTTGGACATTTCGGTTTTAGACGAGCTCCCGCCGGGGCGGCAGAAAACAGCGACTTACACCGTCGGCGGCGATTTGCGTGAGAGGGCCTACGACTATGTCAAAAAGCACCTTGACGCCGGGCTTCAGGGCTACATTGTTTGTCCGCTCGTCGAGGAGGGGGAAACGGACCTGGCCGCCGCGGAAAGTTACGCCGAGGAACTTTCCGCCGGGGCGTTCGCCCGATACCCCGTCGGCCTGCTGCACGGCAGGATGAAAGGCAGGGACAAGGACCGCGTCATGGCCGAGTTTGCCGCCGGCAGCATCAAGCTTTTGATATCGACGACCGTCATCGAGGTCGGCGTCGATGTGCCCAACGCGGTCATCATGGTCATTGAGAACGCCGAGCGGTTCGGGCTTTCACAGCTGCACCAGCTTCGCGGCCGCATCGGCAGAGGAAGGCAGAAATCAACCTGTATCCTTGTATCCGACGCCAGAAACGAGGAAGCACGCCGGCGCCTTGACATCATGGTGAAGACGACCGACGGCTTCAAGATCGCCGACGAAGATTTGAAACTGCGTGGCCCGGGGGACTTTTTCGGCGCCAGGCAGCACGGTTTGCCGGAACTGAAAATCGCGAATATCCTTACCGACACCGACATTCTGCGGCTGACACAGCGGGCGGCGAAAGACATCGCCCGGGCAGACGCGGAACTGGTTTTGCCGGAAAACGCCGGGTTGAAACTGGCCATGGAAGCGCTTTTTGAGGAAATGGCCGGGGCCGGCGCGAATTGATTTTGCGGAAAATCCTGCCTTAAAAAGCCTTGAAAAAATAAGGTATCGCGTTATAATAAAAGGTGTTTGTAATACTTTTGTAACCTTTTCATTGGGAGACCTGTATGCGAAAGAACAAAGATAAAGCCGACGGCGGCAACGCGGCCGTCCTGGATAATACGCCCGACACCGGCGCGTCGCCTGCCGCTGTTGACGAAGCGGCCGGGATTCCGCCGGAGTTGCCGGAAGCGCCGCCCGCCGAAAAGCCGGCTGAGACCGCCGACGCCGACGGGATTGATTTATACGACACGATATCTTTCGATGAAATTTACAATTTGGGTGAAGCCTACTCGGAGATGGCGGAAAAAAGCCGTGATATAACGGAGGGAAGGCGCAGCATCGAGGAAATCGAAGGCGGCGGCGATTCGGAAAAGCCCGAACCGGCAGAGGCGCGGACGGAAGAAACGCAGCCGGAAGAAGCGGTTGCGGAAGACTTGCCGCTCGATTACGGATTGGAAGAAGACGACGCCCCTCAAATACCGTTTTTCGACAGGTTCTCATTCGTATCGCGCGCGTTCGGGCGGTTTTATACCCTCAATTACACGCTCGGCATTCAAACCTACCGTTACGGTAAGAGGGTTTTAAGCAGAGTGTGGCGGCTCATTCTCCGGCCTCTGCGCTTTTTATTCGCTTTACTCCGGGTTTTCTTTATCAGCGTCGACCGCCTGTTTTTCAAATCCGTTCATGCCGCGCAGGCCGAATACAGGCTGTTCCTGCGCGAAGCGCGCAACTCGCTGCGCAGGCTTCGCCAAAGCCCGCACAAAAATCCGTTCACCGTCGCGGCTGAGCTGACGCGGTACGGCTTGAAAGCGCTGAAAAGGCACAAAGGCTTGTTCCGCACCACCGCCAACTACGCGCTGCCCTTGGCCGCTCTCGCTGTCTTTTGGCTGACAGCCAACCGGTTCAGCGGCTACACTTACGCGCTGAGGGTGCAGTACAACGGCGTATCCATCGGCTGTATCAAAGATGAGTCGGTGTATATCAAAGCGCGCGAGAAGGCGAAGACGCGCCTGTCAACCGGAGGGCACACGCCCGCGGAGGCCGCCGGTCTTCTGGAAAACCCCGAGTACAGCTTTTCCCTGATTTCGCTTGATGAACTGACGGACGAATCGGCGCTTTGCGACAGGATTCTTGAAAACTCCGAAAGCAAAATCACAAACGCCTGCGGCGTAAAAATCAACGGCGAACTGCTGTGCGCGGTGAAGAACGAAACCGACGCCACCAGCGTTTTTGACAAGATTATCGAACCGTACAAAACGGGCGAGCAAAACACGATTGTCAGCTTTGTGGAGGATATTCGCTTCACGCAGGGCCTCTACCCGGATAATGAGGAAACCATGTGGGACGCCGCGCGCCTGGCCGATACGCTGCAGGGCAAGAAAAAAGAGGATGTATACTACACGGTCAAGGAAGGCGACACCGTTTATGACATCGCGCTCGCCCACGGACTCAGTGAAAAACAACTGCTGGCGATGAACAAAGGCTCCGGCGAAATCATCCGCACGGGCGACAAACTGATCGTATCGAAAAGCGTGAACTATGTCCGCGTCAAGTACATCAAAACGGAAAAACGGTATGAAAAGATCGCCTTCGAAACCGTTCGGACAAACAATCCGTCGCTGTTCCGGGGGGATACGCGCACGGTGCGCAAGGGCGTCGAGGGCAAGGAGCTCATCACGGAGCTTGTCACCTATATCGACGATGAACGGGTGTCGGCTAAGGAAGTGTCGCGTGAGACGGTATCTTCACCGGTGTCGGCAAAGGTTGAGGTCGGAACAAAATCCACAAGAGTGAAATACAACGAAGGTTCCTACAATGTCACCGTTACAAGCGGAGGTTTTGTATGGCCCGTGCCCTCCTGCCACAGCATCTCCTCCTACTATGGCAACCGGCGCAGCGGGTGGCACAAAGGCATCGACATCGCGGGGCCGGGTGTCAAAGGCAAGGTTATCGTCGCGGCGAAATCCGGCGTCGTGGAATACGCCGGTTACAGCCGCTACGGCCTTGGTTATAATGTTACCATCAATCACGGCGGCGGTTTGAAAACCCGTTACGGGCACTGTCTGGCGAACTCCATATCCGTCAGCCCCGGCCAGCGCGTTTCGGCGGGCCAGGCCATCGCGCGCGTGGGCGCCACGGGCAATGTCACTGGGCCGCATTTGCACTTTGAATTACTTGTGAACGGCAACAATGTCAATCCCCTGCCGTATCTGCGTTAACAAGTTCGGATGCGGGGGCGTCCATCGGGCGCCGGTGCGGAGTGTGGAGTTAAAGGATTAATTGCAACGGGCAGGCCGCCGGCCTGCCCGTTTTTTTCGACCTCTCCGGCCAAGAATATCATCCGTTCATCCGGGTTTTTGCGCCATCTCTTCAAGGAAACGCCCGAGCGCGTCGGGCCAGGGCGGCAGGCGGCGGAAGCCGGCGTCGTCCAGGCTGCGTTTGGACAGTCGGGAATTCAAAGGCCGCAAGGCCTTTGTTTTGTATTCGGCGGAAGGGATGGGAACAATTCTCGCGCGCAGGCCGGCGCACTTCATGATTTCGGCGGCGAATTCGGCCCAGGAGCAAAAGCCCTCATTGGCGGCGTGGTAAACGCCGTAACGGTCCGTTTCGGCTATATCGCACAACAACCGCGCCAAATCCGCGGTATACGTCGGGGAACCGACCTGGTCGCTGACGACGGTGATACTTTCCTTTTCAGCGCCTAGGCGCAGCATCGTTTTGACAAAATTTCCGCCGTTTCGGCCGAACACCCAGGATGTCCGGACGATAAAGCATCGGGAACAGCGCCCGGCCGCGGCGAATTCGCTCATCAGTTTCGTTTTGCCGTACACATTGAGGGGGTGTTTCGGCGCGCTTGTTTCGAGCGGCTCGCCCCCCTCCCCGCCGAAAACATAGTCCGTGCCGATAACGAGCAGCTTCGCGCCGGCTCTTTCGCAGGCGTCGGCGACATTCAGCGTACCCTCAAAATTAACCGCGGCGCAAAGGAAAGGCTCGTCCTCGGCTTTGTCGACCGCGGTGTAAGCGGCGCAGTGGATGACCGCTTCGGGTTTGACCCGGCCGATGAACCGCAGGGTTTCGGCTCTGTTCGTAATATCAAAGTCGCCGACATCGGCGCCGACGGCCTCCGCGCCGCGGGCGTTGAGCTCGCGGACGACGTCGAAGCCGAGCTGCCCTTTCGCTCCCGTTACCAGTATTTTCATAATTTCCTCCGGATTTTCGGATGAGGGCATTATAGCATTTTTGAAGCCGGATGAAAAGTGCCCTGCCCGGTCTTTATTATTGTCGTTTCGGCCGGGTTATGGTATAGTTTTTCGGGGAGGCGGTTTTATGACGGATTCTGTTCTTAAAAATTTAACAAGAATAGTCGCTGTTCTGACCGCGTTGTTTACTTTTATCACGGGGGTTGTCAACATGACTGCCGGGTTCGCGAACAAGGTTACCTTTGCCGTCGACGCCTCGCGGCCGGGCGAGGTCATCGGCAACAAGGTCAGCAACGCCAATATGTGGTCGGGCGGCTCCCTTCCGGGGGATATCTTCATCGACCCGGATGCCGACCCGACAATATTCACTCAATACATCCAGATCATGACCGCGACGGGCGGCAGCGCCGAACGGGATTTATTCAAAGATCCTTATGACCGGAGCGTCCTTAACGACTACGATTTTTCGCCTTTGATCGGGGCGTGCCGCAAAATCCTCGAGCTCGGCGCGAAACCGCACATCAAAACCGGAGCGGTGCCGCTGAAACTGACGACGGACCCGCATTTCGGCGTCTTCGGCGTCAATGTCTACCCGCCGGACGACTACGAACAATACTACACCTACATCGGCGAAATCGCGAAAGCCCTTGTCGCCGAGTTCGGCGCCGGCGAGGTGCTCACATGGCGCTTCGGCGTGCTGACCGAATACGAGAACAAAGATTGGTTCATGGCCAAAAGCGGTGACCCGCATGACTCCATGGTGGCTTTCTGCAAATTGTACGATTACACCGTCGCCGCCCTGCAGGACAATATCGGCCGGGATGTGACCGTCGGCGCGCACAGCATGACGGTCGCCGACGGGTTATGGGACGAGCGCGATTTCATTGAGCACTGCGCCAAGGGCGCCAACTACAAAACCGGCGCGGCGGGAACAAGAATATGCTTTTTGAACGCCTCGTTCTATGACAGCAGGCCCGGTGAGTTCGGGGACCGGTCATTGCCGGAGACGGTGGCTGAACTGCGCGGCGCGGCGGAGAACGCGGGGCTTTTCGGTTTGACTTACGGCATCGACGAGGGGCGCATTCTTTCGGGGACAAAAGGCGCCGCAGCCGGGGACTTAAACCTGCGCATTTGCGGCTTCACCTACCAGGCCGGGTATGACGCGCGGCTTATCAAGCAGATGGCGGACAACGGCATCGACTACTTCTCCTCGTGGGGGATGACGACGAACGGCCATTGGGGCGGGCTGCCGACGGTCAGCTACCATGTGGCGCGTCGTTTCTTTGACATGGCCGGCTCGGCAAGGGTGCCCGTGGCGAAGCGCGGCGGTTACCTGAAAGACGCGGAGGTCGAGGCGCTCGCAGGCTATGACGAGGCCGGCGGAACCTTGTTCATCATGGCGTACAACTTCAAGAACAAGCTTGACTATAAAGTGCCTTCCGCGATGACTTTCCGCGTCAGCGTTCCGCAGTTTGACGGAAAGGATGTCACGGTCACGAAATATGTCGTTGACGACGACGCGAACTTTTTCGACGAGTGGCAGGAAGACAGGCTAACACACGGCATCACCGACGACTGCTTTGTGTGGTCGCCCGACGACCCGGCGATTGACACGCCCACCACGCTCAACGCGCCGTGGGCGCGGGACTTGTACTTCGGGCAGCTTCGGGAAAAATACCGCGAATGCGCGAAACTGACGCCCGAGGTCAGCCGGGCAACCGTCGAAGGGGGCAAGCTGACGCTTGAAGCGACCGCCGCCCCGAACGCGGTTGTGTTTTTCTCGATTGCTCCCGCCGAATCGGCGCAGTAGAAAGGACAAGGCTTATGAACGACTATTTCAACGGGGAATTGGCGCGCAAGCGGGTTTTAATCGCCGCGCACCGGGGCGTCGCGGGCGGCTCGATTATTGAAAACACCGTGAAGGGGTTTATCGCCGCGGTCAACCAGGGCGCGGATATCGTGGAGATGGATGTCGTCAAAACGCGCGACGATAAACTTGTCTGCATCCACGACGGGATGGAACGGCGCCTGTTTTATCTGGATTGGCGGTACACGCCCGCGTACCGTGAGAAAACGGTGATGCGCCGCCGGTACTACAACACCTGCCTTGTCCCTCTGCCCGAGCACATCAACCGGTTCGACGACGCGCTTGAGGCGCTGAAGGGGCGCTGCCTGATCAATGTCGACCGCTGCTGGAAGCATTTCGATTTGGTGTTTAAGGCGGTCCTTCGCCACAACATGGCCGAGCAGGTGATATTCAAGGGCCCGCCGAAAGAGGAGTATTACAAACAGTTTGAGGCGCAGAGCGCGCCGTTTATGTTCATGCCGATTGTGAAAAACATCGACGATATCGTACCGGCGGAAAGCGCGGACATTAATCTGGTCGGTTTTGAGTTGATTTTTGAGGACCTTTCGAGCCCGCTCGCGGAGAGGGCTTTGATCAACCGCCTTCGCGCGGAAGGCAAGATGCTCTGGGTCAACGCGCTGAATTTAAGTTACACCAAGAAACTCTGCGGCGGCTATGACGATAACAAGTCACTGCTCGAGGGGCCGGACAAAGGCTGGGGCGAGTTGATAAAACACGGTTTCAACGCGATTCAGACCGATTGGCCGGCGGCGATGTACAATTATTTGGAGAAAAAGGGGTTCCGGGAAACGAATCTCGATACCGATGCCGGGCTGCCGGCCCGGTAGGGAACGGTCTTGACCGTTCCGCGGCGGAATTAGACACAGCGAATAATGCATAAATTTGCAGGAATTTGATTGATTTCAAAAAAATATTTAAAAAACGCTTTACAAGTTCGCTATTTGATGCTATTATAATTTTAGTTCTTATACTATACCAAGAACTATTCGGTCGCTACAATAAGGTAGTACACCGAGAAGCTCTGACGGCTTGCCTAACAGCAGGCCGTCATCTTTTTTTGTTTTTAGCGCTAAATTCGCTCTAATGTCCCATAATTCGTACTTTAAAATGCTATAATGAAAATATTATAGACAGAATAGTTCTTGTGTTGTAGAATAGAAGCAAAATATGGGTAAGGAAGTGTTTTTATGCCATACGCCATCGGCCTTGACTGCGGTATCGCTTCGGTCGGGTTCGCCGTTCTTGAACTTGATGGAAAAGACGAGCCTTGCCGAATCATAACGCTCGGCTCAAGAATATTTGAAAGAGCCGAAAACCCGAAGGACGGATCCTCCCTCGCCAAACCACGGCGCGAAGCCCGAAGCGCCAGGCGTCGTTTAAGGCGCCACCGGTTCCGGTTGGAAAGAATCCGCTGGCTGATAACCGGAAGCGGGCTTCTGACACCGGAGGAACTCAACGAGCTGTATGAAGGGCAACTGACGGACATTTATGCTTTAAGGGTTGAAGCCCTTGAAAGAAAGCTGGAGCGCGGGGAATTCGCGCGAATCCTGATTCATATTGCACAGAGGCGCGGCTTCAAGTCAAACCGGAAGGCTGACGCGGCCGACAAAGAGGCCGGCGAACTGCTGACAGCCGTGTCGAATAACGAAGCTCTGTTGAAAGAGAAAGGCTACAGGACCATCGGTGAGATGTTTTATAAGGACCCGCTTTTTGCCGATTGCAAACGCAACAAGGGTGAAAACTATCTCAATACCGTTTCGCGGGCGATGGTCGAAGCGGAAATCAAGCTTATTTTCGAAGCGCAGCGTGGTTTCGGCTGCGCGTTCGCCACACGGGAACATGAAGAAGCTTATCTCGCCATTGTTTTGTCGCAGCGGTCTTTTGACGACGGCCCCGGCGGGAACAGCCCTTACGGCGGCAATCAGATTGAAAAAATGCTTGGCAAATGCACCTTTTTCCAGGATGAGCCAAGGGCTGTCAAGGCGAGCTATTCGTTCCAGTATTTCACACTCCTTCAAAACATCAACCATATCCGCGTGACCGAAAACGGAAAAACGCGGCCTTTGAACGACGCGGAACGCGAAACGGTTAGAAAGGCGGCGTTTAAAACCGCCGAATTGAACTTTGAAAAAATCCGCAAAGAGTTACATTTCGGCAGCGACACGCTGTTTGCCGGTTTGAGCTACGGCAAAGGCGACCCGGGCGAGACGGAGAAAAAGACGAAGTTCACCTATTTGAAAGCGTATCATGAAATTCGAAAAGCGCTCAAACGCGCCGCCCTTGATATTGGTAACTTCAGCAAGGAAGCGCTCAACGACATCGGCTACGCTTTCACCGTTTATAAAAACGATGAAAAAATCAGTGGTTACCTGAAAGAAAAAGGTATAGACGGCACGGCGCTCGACGCCTTGCTTAGACTCCCCTCTTTCACGAAAGCAGGCCACATTTCCGTCAAGGCCTGCGACAAGATTATCCCCTTCCTTGAGAAGGGCATGACCTACGACAAGGCCTGCGAGGCGGCAGACATCTCCTTCCGGGCGCACGGCAACAACGAGAAGGCAACAACTTTACCGGCTAACGCGCCCGAATTTGAGGATATCAACAATCCGGTTGTACGCCGCGCGGTTTCGCAAACAATCAAGGTTATCAATGCCATCATCCGGCAGCAGGGTGAAAGCCCGGTTTATATCAACATCGAATTGGCCCGCGAAATGGCGAGAACTTTTGAGGAGCGCAGAAAAGACGAAAGCCATATGAAAGAAAACATGGCTTTTAACGAAAAAATCAAACAAGAAATCGCAAGCCAATTCAACATCGCTTTGCCGACCGGCTTGGATATTGTTAAGCTCAAACTTTGGCGCGAACAAGACGGCCGCTGCCCTTACTCGCTGAAAAGCATCGACTATACCCGGCTGTTTGAGCCCGGCTATGTCGATATCGACCATATCCTTCCTTACAGCATCAGCTTCGACGATTCTTACAAAAACAAAGTACTCGTTATGGCGGATGAAAACCGGCAGAAGGGCAACCGCCTGCCCATGCAATACCTTCAAGGCAAGCGCCAAGAGGATTTCATTGTATGGGTCAACACGAATATTAAGAATTACAAGAAAAAGCTGCTTCTGCTCAAACCGCAGATCACACCGGAGGACGAGGAATGGTTCAAGCAACGCAACCTGCAGGACACGCAGTATTTGAGCCGCTTCCTGCTCAACTACATACGGGACTACCTTGAATTTGAACAGGGAGCCACAAATAAAAAGAAAAGGGTTACCGCCGTTAACGGCGCGGTTACGGCTTACATGAGAAAGCGGTGGGGCATTCAAAAAATCCGCGAGGACGGCGATTTGCACCACGCCGCGGACGCCGCCGTTATCGGCTGCGTGACCGACGGGCTTATCAAGAAAGTCAGTGATTACTCCAAAAGAAGAGAATCGCTTTACGGCAACATAACCGAAGATGACTATATCGTCGACAAGAAGACCGGCGAGGCAAAGCCGAAATTCCCGCCGCCATGGGACAATTTCCGCAAAGAGCTCGACATCCGGCTTTCGAAGGACCCGGCGCGGCTGCTCAACGAAGAAGCCCTGCCGAATTACGCGGATGTGGACACCGACGCCATCAGACCTTGTTTCGTCTCGAGGATGCCTACACATAAGGTCTCGGGCGCGGCGCATAAAGACACCATACGCAGCCCGAAGGCCCTTGACGAAGGGCTTGTCATATCCAAAAAACCGCTGAGCGAGCTGAAACTGGACGATAACGGCGAGATACCGGGCTACTATAACCCGGGCAGCGATACCCTGCTTTACAACGCGCTGAAACAGAGGCTCGCGGATTACGGCCTGCAGGCCGGGATTTCGCCGAAAGAAGCGGCCGAGAAAGCTAAGGCCGCTTTCGCCGAGCCATTCCGCAAGCCCAAGGCGGACGGCACCCCGGGACCGGTCGTGAAAAAGGTGAAAATCGCCGAGAAGGCCTCGCTGACGGTCGGCGTTCACGGCGGTCGGGGCGCCGCGAACAACGACTCCATGGTGCGTATCGATATTTTCAAAGTCGAAAATGAAGGTTACTATTTCGTTCCCATTTATGTGGCGGACACCGTAAAGCCGGAGTTGCCGAACAAAGCATGCGTCGCCTTTAAGCCATATGAACTGTGGAAAGAGATGACAGACGAAAATTTTGTCTTTTCGCTTTACCCAGGCGATCTGGTTAAAGTCACTGCGAAAAAGCCTTATAAAATGGCTCTTGTTAATGCGGCCTCTACGCTTGACAAGGTGCATATCTGCAACGAACAATTGCTGTATTATATTGGTGCTGGTATAACAATTGCTACTATCGAAGTAATAAATGACGACAAAACATACACCGTGAAAAGTATGGGAATCAAGAGCCTGAAACTTATTGAAAAGTATTGTGTGGATGTTCTCGGCAATTTCTATAAAGTCCAGTCGGAAAAACGGCAGGGATTCCAAGGCAGGTGATTTTAACGGGTTATCGAAGCATTGTTTTAGCCAACCCGGCAAAGTTAAGCGTCCGTAATAACAGTCTTGCCATCGACAACGGGGAAGTATCGCTGATACCACTTGAGGATATCCGCTGCCTGATGCTCGAAAACAGGCAGATCACCTTGTCATCCGCACTGCTGTCGCGCCTGGCCGGCGAGGGTATCGCCGTCTATACCTGCGCGGACAACCACCTCCCCTGCTCGGTGTTTACCCCCGTCAACTGTCACTCAAGGCAGCTTAAACAGCTGAGGCTTCAGTTGAAGCAAACGCAGCCGAAGCTGAAACGGCTGTGGCAGGAAACCGTCAAGGCGAAAATTGAAAACCAGGCAAAGTGCCTCGAACTGCTGGGGCGGGAGGGTAAAGAGGATCTGCTGAGGTTACTGCCGCTCATTCGCTCGGGCGACAGCACAAACGTTGAAGGGCGGGCTGCAGCGAGATATTTTAAAGCCTTGTTCGGCAAGGATTTTTCGCGTGACGGTGAGCACCCCGTCAACGGCGCACTCAATTACGGCTACGCCATTTTCAGGGGTCTTGTCGCCCGGACACTCACCGTCTACGGCTTTGAGCCATGCCTTGGCATTCACCACGAAAGCGAGCTGAACAATTTTAACCTCGCGGACGACCTGATTGAGCCCTTCCGGCCGGTGGTCGATATGTATGCTGCCCAAAACCTTATCGATATCACACAGCTCGGCACGGCCGAAAAAGCCGCTCTTCTCAATTTGCTCAACACGGAGATGCTTTCCGGCGGCGAAAAGCACGGCGCCGCTTACGCCGCAGAGCGGCTCGTCATGAGCCTCGCAGCCTGTTTCTCCGGCCATAAAAATAGTATAATCCTGCCAAAACTGACAGGGCTGCGGCGCCACGACTATGAATAAGTTTATGAGAATGCTTGTGTTTTTCGACCTGCCGGTCAAGGAAAAGGCGGAGCAAAAAGCCGCGACAAGGTTCCGTAATTTTTTAATCAAAGACGGCTATTATATGGTCCAGTATTCCATTTACGCCAGAGTCTGCCTCGGGTATGACACGGTCGCTGTTCACCGGGCAAGGCTCCATAACAATCTGCCCGACAACGGCTCCATCCGGCTCTTGGTGATTACCGAAAAGCAGTACGAGTCTATTGAGCTTTTATTAGGCCGTTATAAACAGGAGGATTCACACGCCGAATGCGAGCAGTTAAGAATCTACTAAAAAACGGCGGATTATAGATTAAACTCACATCACTTTTGCTCATTTTTTTACACCGAAAAGCCCCGGTCGCTTAGCGCGCCGGGGCTTTTCGGCTGATAGATTATACCATACCAAGAACTATCAGGGGGCTACAACGTTGGCGGCTCCCCAGTCACCGGCGTTGGCATTATACCATACCAAGAACTATCAGGGGGCTACAACTCGATACCAAAGATAACTTTAAAAGCTGCGATTATACCATACCAAGAACTATCAGGGGGCTACAACCCACTACCGGCGATGGGGCCAATGCCGCCAATTATACCATACCAAGAACTATCAGGGGGCTACAACATCACTTTTCAACGCCTCCTCGATTCGCTCGATTATACCATACCAAGAACTATCAGGGGGCTACAACTGAATCGATTGGATGCCGTCCTTGTTCAGCATTATACCATACCAAGAACTATCAGGGGGCTACAACTCGGCTGCCGTCAATGCGTTGACCGTCAACATTATACCATACCAAGAACTATCAGGGGGCTACAACTCTAAAGTAACCACTTATACGCCCTTTATTATAACATATTATAACCTGTTAGGGAATACAATCCGCGGCGCGTCAGGGATGCCGCGCCCTACAAAATACCACGCAAAACGGAAACCGCCCGGCGTTAAGGAACGCGCCGGGCGGTTTTTTCATACTTATACCGTTTGTCTCGCTTTGAACTGAAAATAAAAAACCACTTGACATTTCAGCAAATATACTTCATAATCGATTTATCGCTTTAACGGTTTTTGATTTTAAAGTGATAAACTGCAATTGTGAAAGGATGAAAAGAGATGAAGAAACTGCGTAAACTGTCGGCTTTGTTGGCGTGCGCGGCGATTCTACTTTCCATGGCCGCCTGCGCCGATGCGGGAACCGAAGGAAAAGAGACGACAACCGGCAAACCAAGCGAAACCTATTTGGTCGGAATTTCCCAGCTGGTTCAGCATGTGGCCCTTGACGCCGCGACAAAAGGGTTTAAAGAGGCCCTCACCGCTAAGCTCGGCGACAATGTAACTTTCATTGAAAAGAACGCCCAGAACGATTCGAACACAGCCGCGTCCATCGCCAACGGCTTTGTGGCGGAGAAGGTCGATTTGATTATGGCGAACGCGACGCCGGCCCTGCAGGCTGCGGCCGCCGCGACCGCGGACATCCCCATCCTCGGCACATCCATCACCGAATACGGCGTAGCGCTTGACATCAAAGACTTCAAAGGAACCGTCGGCGGCAATGTGTCCGGCACATCCGACCTCGCGCCGCTCGACGAACAGGCGGCCATGGTAAAAGCGCTGTTCCCGGAAGCAAAAAAAGTGGGTCTCCTGTATTGCTCGGCCGAGGCAAATTCCCTTTATCAGGTGAACACCATCAAAGCGATGCTGGAAGGCCTAGGCTTTGAATGCAGGCTGTTCCCCTTCGCGGATTCGAACGATTTGGCAGCCGTTACAACGACCACGGCGGCCTACAGCGATGTCGTTTATGTTCCGACGGATAACACCGTCGCCTCCAACACCGGCATCATCGACGGCATCTGCCGCCCCGCGAAAAAACCGGTCATCGCCGGCGAACAGGGCATTTGCGAGGGGTGCGGCGTCGCGACACTTTCCATTGATTATTACGATTTGGGGTACGCAACGGGCGAAATGGCTTACAAAGTTCTGACCGGCGAGAGCGATATTTCGACGATGCCCGTCGAATACGCGCCGAAATTCACAAAAATGTACAATCCGGCCATTTGTGAGGCGCTCGGCATCACTCCTCCGGCGGGCTACACCGCAATAACCAAATAGCAAACCCGTTTACATTATCTGCCGCCTGCCTTTACGGTTAAGGCAGGCGGCAATATTCGGGACACAATACTTACAATACGCGCTTTTTCGCGCATTTGGAGAAAACGATATGCCTCTTAATCCGGTCGAACTGTTGGGCCAGCTGCCCGGCGCCCTGTCGCAGGGCCTAATCTGGGGTATCATGGCTATTGGCGTCTATATAACCTTCAAGATTCTGAATATTGCCGATTTGACCGTCGACGGTTCCTTAGCAACGGGCGGAGCCGTCTGCGCGATGATGATCCTCGGCGGCCACAATGTCGGGTTCTCGATGCTCTGCGCATTTCTCGCGGGGCTTGTGACGGGTTTCGCCACCGGCGTGTTTCACATTCATTTCGGGATTTCCGCGATACTTTCCGGCATCCTCACCCAGCTTGGGCTTTGGTCGGTAAACCTTGCCATTATGGGCAGGGCGAACATTTCCATCAATGTCAACAACTATCGTCTTTTGGTGTCGCTTCGCTATTTGCAGGAAGCGCTCAAGGGTAACCGCCCGTTCTACTGGTCGCCGATTGTGGTGGTCAGTGTTTTTGCCGTCGCTATCATCGCGCTGCTTTACTGGTTTTTCGGCACGGAGCTCGGCTCCTCGGTACGGGCCACCGGCGCGAACATTGACATGGCCAGAGCGCAGGGCATCAACACGGATTGGAAAAAAATGCTCGGGCTTATGCTCTCAAACGGTTTGGTCGCCCTTTCGGGCGCGCTGCTCGCTCAATACCAGGGGTTTTCGGACATCAGCATGGGGCGCGGCGCGATTGTCATCGGGTTGGCGGCGGTCATCATAGGCGAAGTCATTTTCGGTAAAATATTTAAAAATTTCGCGTTGCGGCTCCTCGGCGTTGTTTTCGGCGCGATCATTTACTTTGCGGTCATTCAGACGGTGCTTTGGATGCGGCTGGAGCCGAATTATCTGAAACTGCTTTCCGCCGTGGTCGTCGGGGTATTCCTCGCGTTCCCCTATTGGAAGGGCAAATTAGCCTCTTTCGCGTCCGTTCGAAAAGGGGGCGCCCGCCGTGCTTGAAATCCGCTGCATCAGCAAGACCTTCAATAAAAACACGGTCAATGAAAAGACCGCCCTTGACAAACTCTCACTGACTCTGAAAGACGGTGAGTTTGTCACGGTTATCGGCGGCAACGGAGCAGGCAAATCGACTATGCTCAACGCCGTCGCGGGCGTCTACCCGGTGGACGAGGGGCGCATTGCCATTGACGGAAACGACGTCACCCGCCTGCCCGAACACAAACGCGCGAGGTTCATCGGCCGCGTGTTTCAGGACCCGATGATGGGCACGGCGGCGAGCATGGAGATTGAGGAAAACCTGGCTTTGGCGTTACGCCGCGGGCAGTTCCGCGGGCTTGGCTGGGGCATAAAAAAAGCCGAACGCAAGCATTACGCGGACCTGCTCGGGGAACTGGAGCTCGGTCTTGAACAGCGCCTGACGACGAGAGTCGGGCTTTTATCCGGCGGGCAGCGCCAGGCGCTGACGCTGCTGATGGCGACGCTGAAAAAACCGAAGCTTCTTCTTCTCGACGAACATACGGCTGCCCTTGACCCAAAGACAGCCGTCAAAGTGCTTGAAATCACCGAGAGGTTCATCCGGCGCGACAACCTGACCACACTGATGATTACCCATAACATGAAGGACGCTATCACGCACGGCAACCGCCTGATTATGTTGTATGAGGGGCGGATCGTTATTGACCTGGAAGGCGAACAGAAAAAAAACCTCACCGTTGAGAAACTGCTGGAGATGTTCTGCAGTATCAGCGGTTCGGATGAAGCGGACGACAAACTGCTGCTTTCCTGACCTCGGCAAAAAAACACAACGACCGGACGGAACCAGCCGAACGGTCGTTGTTTTATTGCGCTTGTTGTCAATAAATAAACCGGATGTCGCTGTCTTTGAGAAACGGCGCGTTGCGGTCTTTTTCGGAAAGGACGGGGTCCGTAACGCCCCACTCGATGCCGAAATCGGGGTCGTCGAAGCGGATGCTGCGGTCGTGCTCCGGGGAATAGTAGTTGTCGACTTTGTATTCCGCCTCCACATCGGCGGTCAAAGTCAGGAAGGAATGCAGAAAGCCGCGCGGCACATAGAGCATCCGCTTGTTTTCGGCCGTCAGTTCAACCCGGAACCATCGCAGGAAGGTCGGCGAGCCTTCGCGGATGTCGACGATGACGTCGGCAATCGCGCCCCTAACGCACGACACGAGCTTCGCCTGGGCCATCGGTTCGGTCTGGCAGTGCAGGCCGCGCAGCGTGCCTTTTTGGGCGGAATACGAGCGGTTCGTCTGCACAACCGGCATATCGATGCCCAGCCGCGCGAGCTCCCGGTACGAGTAGGCTTCAAAAAACCAGCCGCGGTTGTCACCGAACACCCGCGGTTCGATGACACAAGCGTCTTTGAGCGGTGTATCGATTCGGTCCACAGTTACTCCCCGTCCTCACGGCCCCAGTGCGGCCTTTGGTTCGGCGAGTCGGCCGAGTAAAGGATTTTGCCCTCGACGACGCGGCGAAGATGCTGACCGTAAGAGGATTTGCCGTATTTTTCCGCCGATTCGAGCAGGGCTTTTTTGGATATCCAGCGCATATTGTAGGCGATCTCCTCCGGCGCGGATATCTTGATGCCCTGCAGTTTTTCCACGGTATGTATGAAGTTTGAGGCGTCTATCAGGTTGTCGACGGTTCCCGTGTCGAGCCAGGCGAAGCCGCGGCCCATGAATTTGATATCGAGGTCGCCCTGCTCAAGATAGCGCAGGTTGATGTCGGTGATTTCGAGCTCGTTTCGTTTGGAGGGTTTGAGCGCCTTCGCGTACTCGACGACGCGGTTGTCGTAGAAATACAAGCCCGTGACGGCGTAGTTGGATTTCGGCTCGTCGGGCTTTTCCTCAATGGAAACGGGAACGCCGTTTTCGTCGAGCTCGACGACACCGAACTGTTTGGGATTGTCCACATAATAACCGAAGATGGTCGCCCTGCCGGTGTTTTTGGCGGCCTGCCGGAGCATATGGCCCAAACCGCTCCCATAAAAAATATTGTCGCCGAGCACCATTGCGACGCTGTCTTCGCCGATGAATTCCTCACCGATAATAAAAGCCTGCGCGAGCCCGTCGGGCGAGGGCTGCACGGCGTAGGAAAGTTTAAGGCCGAACTGTTTGCCGCAACCCAGCAGGGTCTCGAACTTTGGGGTGTCGTCGGGCGTGGAAATTATTAAGATTTCTTTGATACCGGCAAGCATGAGTGTTGAAAGCGGATAATATATCATAGGTTTGTCATAGACAGGCAGAAGCTGTTTGCTCGTGACCATGGTGAGCGGATAAAGCCGGGTTCCGGAGCCGCCGGCAAGAATAATTCCTTTCAATAGGGTCGCTCCTTTTCAAATTTTTTATATTTGAACAATCGTATTTATGTACGCAGGCTGCCGTTTACCGGCTGCTTTTCTATATAATACCACCCGAGGAAAAAACAGTCAACTATCCGCCTTATCCCACATTGTCCCGGCGACGCCGGCAAAGCCCGTCGACGAGCGCAGCCGGGTCTGAAAGGTTTGGGTTTTTATGCTGAAAACCGTTGATAAACTGAAGCCGGGCGAACGGGGCACGGTCACCGCGCTCGGGTCCTCCGGCGCGCTGCGGCGGCATATTATCGACATGGGAATCACGCCGGGGGCCGTGATTATTATGCGCAAGGCCGCGCCTCTGGGTGACCCGCTCGAAATCAATATCCGCGGCTACGAGCTGAGCCTTCGTAAAAGCGAGGCGATGACCATCACGGTCGATACGGGAACCGGAATCCGACGGCGCTGAACAGAGGGATGTTATGGGATTAACATACGCGTTAGCCGGCAACCCCAACTGCGGGAAGACGACGCTTTTCAACGCCCTGACGGGTTCGAACCAGTATGTCGGCAACTGGCCCGGCGTTACGGTTGAGAAGAAGGAAGGACGGGTCACGCACAGCTCGCAGGACATTCGGATAATCGACCTGCCGGGCATCTATTCGCTTTCGCCTTACTCCATGGAGGAAATTGTCACCCGCAACTGTATTATTGACGAAAAACCCGATGTAATCATCAACATCGTCGACGCCACAAACCTCGAGCGCAATTTGTATTTGAGCCTGCAGCTCGCGGAACTCGGGCTGCCGACGGTCATCGCGCTGAACATGATGGATGTCGTGGAAAAGCAGGGCGACAGCCTCGACGCTTCGCTGCTCGCGGGGCTGCTCGGGATGCGGGTTGTCCCTATCAGCGCGTCAAAAGGCACGGGGATTGACAACCTCCTGCGCGCGGCGGAACAGGAGCTCGCGCACGGCGTGGAACCCTGGCGTGCCGGCCGCCGGAACGGCCGGGGTGAGCCGCCGGACATTTATACAGGCCATGTGAAAAAAACAGTTTCCATCATTGAGTCCGCGATAATCGGCGCGTGCGAAAAGGCCGGCACGCCGCTTCGCTGGTCGGCCGTCAAGATGATAGAAGGCGACAGCCTGACCAAAGAGAAGCTCAATCTTCCGGGCGATACATACCGGTTCATTGAAGACGCTGTCAGGCAGCTCGAAACCGGCAGCCTCGACCGGGAAATGGTCATCGCGGACCAAAAGTACAAAGCCATCTGTGAAATTCGCAACAAGGTGCTGAAAAAGGCTCTTCAGGAAGGGACTTTGACCGTATCGGATAGAATTGACGCCGTTGTTACGGGGAAGTATTTCGCGCTGCCGCTGTTCGCGTGCGTCATGGGGATGGTCTTTTACCTGACATTCGGCTCTATGGGCGCGAAAATGGTGAACTTTGTCGATTGGCTCATCAACACCCGCCTTTTGGAAGCCGCGCGAAGCTTCCTCGAGGGAATTGGGGCAGCGGACTGGGTGGCCGGCCTTCTTTGTGACGGGATTATCGCGGGCATCGGCGCCGTTTTGGCGTTTTTTCCGCAAATCGCGCTGCTGTTTTTCTTTCTTTCGATTCTTGAGGACAGCGGTTATATGGCCCGCGCGGCGTTCATTATGGACAGAATCCTGCATGGTATCGGCCTGTCGGGGAAATCGTTCGTGCCGATGCTGATGGGGTTCGGCTGCTCCGTGCCGGCGATTATGGCGACGCGCACGCTCGCGAACGACCGGGACCGCCGGCTGACGATTATGCTCGTGCCGTTTATGTCCTGCAGCGCCAAAATGCCCGTTTATATGCTGTTTGTAAGCGTGTTCTTCCCGGGCAAAGCGTGGCTGGCCGTCGGTTCGCTGTATTTTCTCGGCACGGCTGTCGCGGTTTTTTACGCGCTGCTGCTGCGCAAGACCGTTTTGAAGGGCGGGAAATCGCCCTTCGTCATGGAACTCCCCCCCTATCGCCTGCCGACGGCGAAAACTCTCGGACTTCACCTTTGGGAAAAAATCAAGGATTTTCTCAGCAAAGCCGGTACGGTTTTGCTCGGGGCGAGCGTTCTCATCTGGTTTTGCCGGTATTTTGACTTTTCGTTCGCGCGCGCGGCCTCGGGCGAGGCGAGCATACTCGGCGTTGTCGGAACCAAAATCGCCCCGCTGTTCTCGCCGCTTGGATTCGGCGACTGGAGAAGCTCCGTTTCGCTGTTGAGCGGGCTGGTAGCGAGGGAATCTATTGTAAGCACAATGGCAATACTGTATAATGAAGGAGAACAGAGCATGACAGCGGTTCTCCGCGCCGCGCTCAATCCCGCGGCAGCGTACTCGATGATGACCTTCGCGCTGTTGTTTATCCCGTGCGCGGCAACCGTCGGGGCTATCCGTCGGGAAATGCGCTCGGTGAGATGGACGCTTTTCGCGCTTGGCCTGCAGGCGGTTACCGCCTGGGCTGTCACATTTATCGTGTACCGGGCGGCAAGACTGATAGTGTAATCGGGGCACCACGCCACAGCAGAGGTTGATGGAATGAAAAAGTACTCTCTTATTGTTATCGGCGGCAGCGCGGCGGGGCTTTGCGCGGCGATTAACGCGGCAAGGCTTCACAACGGCTTCTCCGTCGCTGTGCTCGAAAAACTGCCGAGGGCGGGCAAAAAAATCCTCGCGACGGGCAACGGCAGGTGCAACCTTTCCAACACCGGCGCCCTCAACCATCCCTACCGGAACGCCGTTTTCGCGAAGACGGCGCTTGAGCGCTACCCGGTCGAGCGGACGCTTTCTTTTTTCCGTTCCATCGGCCTGCTGACATATACGGACGCCGAAGGCCGCGTCTACCCATTGAGCAACACCGCCGCCTCGGTGGCCGACGCGCTGCGGTTTGAGGCGGAGCGGTTGGGCGTCGATATTCTGTGCGGGCGGAAAGCGCAAACCATTCGCATTTTGGCCGACGGCGCGTTTGAGGTTGGCTGTGAAGCGGCCGACGGCGCCGGGAGGGAGATTCTCCGCGCGGACAAGCTCATCGTCGCGGCGGGAGGGAAAGCGTCCCCCGTCCACGGTTCGGACGGCAGCGGTTACGGGCTTCTTAAGCAGTTTGGCCACTCTGTCACGCCGGTATATCCTTCTCTGGCGCCGATGGAAACGGACAGCCCGTACCCGAAACAACTCAAAGGCATACGGGCCAACGCCCGTGTTTCGATACGGCGAGGCGGCGAAACGCTCGGCGAGGCGAAGGGCGAGGTTTTATTCACGGATTACGGTCTTTCGGGAATCGCGGCGATGGAAGCGGGCCGCGCGGTGCCCTTCGCGCAAGGCGCTTTGACCGCCGTGCTTGACCTCGTCCCGGAAAAAAGCGAAGAGGAGCTTGCCGTGTTTTTGACGGAATTCGCCGGGAATCACCCGGCGCTGCGCTTAGAACATTTCCTGTTTGGAATTTTACACAATAAACTCGGTCAGGTTGTTTGTAAAGTATCCGGGCTTTACAATTTCGCAAAAACAGCCGGTAGCCTGACAGACAAGGAAATCCGCCGGATTGTCCGCGCGATGAAAGCGTTTTCCCTTTCTGTCAAAGGAACAAAGGGCTTTGCCGACGCCCAGGTTACCGCGGGCGGCGCCGCTGTCGACGAGTTTAACCCGGCTACTTTGGAATCTTGTAAAGTAAATTCACTTTACTGCTGCGGAGAGATATTGGACATTGACGGAGGCTGCGGCGGTTACAACCTGCAGTGGGCGTGGTCCTCCGGTTTGCTCGCGGGGGAACTTGGCGGGGTCTGAAACGTGTCATACAGAAGGATTGTTGAAAGGGAGAGGTTATGTTTCGGGATTATTTTACGAATGACGCCGTTCGGGCAATACTGTTGTCGCTGGTTGCCGGGTTTTCGACCATGCTTGGCGCCGTCGGCATTTTTTCCAAAAACGGCAGCAGCAAGAAAGTCGTCACCTTTTCACTCGGGTTCGCAGCCGGTGTGCTTATCAGCATCACTTTCACGGAACTGATTCCGCAATCCCAGGCTTTGATCGGGGGCACTTTCGGAAAAAGGCCATCCGTCCTGCTGGTGGTCGGCTGCCTGGTCGCCGGTATGCTGATGACTTACGCGATCGACCGGCTTATCCCTCACCACGAGAGCCTCGAGAGCGGGGATAAGGTGCACGAGAACCTCTTCCGGACGGGGGTCGTTTCCATGCTTGCCATCGCGATGCACAACCTGCCGGAGGGTATCGCCACCTTCATGGCCGGGTACAAAGACGCGTCGCTCGGCGTTTCCATTGCTATCGCTATCTCCCTGCACAACATCCCGGAAGGGATATCCGTCGCCATACCGATATACGCCGCGACCGGATCGAAGAAGCGGGCGCTGTATTACACATTTTTATCGGGTATCGCCGAACCCGCGGGAGCGATACTCGCTTTCCTTATCTTACGGCCTATTATCAACGATTTGTTTTTGGGCGTCGTGTTTTCGCTGATATCGGGCGTCATGCTGTATGTGGCGATCGAGGAGATGATTCCTTCCTCAAGGCAATACGGCCACACAAGGCTGGCTTTGTTTTCTTCTTTCGCGGGCATCTGCCTGATGCCGATTACCACAATCATTTACTGACAGTCGACCGGAGCCGCGATGTTAAGAGTAAACGAACTGAAAATACCGCTCGACGGCGGCGAAGCGGAACTTCTCGCCGCGGCGGCGAAAGCTCTAAAATGCCCGCCCGCGCTCATCGAGTCCGTTACTGTCACAAGAAAAGCGGTCGATTCGCGGGACAAGGACAATATTTTTTTCGTCTGCAACGCCGAAGTAAAAGTCAACGGGGACGAAGGTCGGTTTTTGAAAAAGCCGTCTTCGCCGCGTGTCGGGCTTGCCGAGCCGTTCGAGTATTCCCCTCCCCCGCTCAAACGCGACAGCCTTTTCCGGCCGGTTATCGCGGGTTTTGGGCCCGCGGGAATGTTCGTGGCTCTGACATTGGCGCAGGCGGGTTTGAGGCCCATCGTCCTCGAGCGCGGGAAAGACGCGGACACGCGGCGCGCCGACATTCAACGCTTTTGGACGAAACGAGAACTTGACGAAAACTCCAATGTGCAATTCGGCGAGGGCGGCGCGGGGACCTTTTCGGACGGCAAACTGACGACGGGCATCAAAGACAAGCTGTGCCGGCAAGTGTTTCTCACATTGGCCGAAAACGGCGCGCCGGAAGAGATTTTGTATTCCGCTAAGCCGCATATCGGCACGGATAAACTCGTCCATGTCGTGAAATCGATACGAAAAAAAATAATCGCTCTGGGCGGCGAGATTGTATTCGAAAGCAGACTGACGGGGATTATCGCCGCCAACGGTGTCATATACGGCGCCGCGTACGCCGCGAAAAACGGCGCCGTAACGGAGATTGAGACCGATACGCTGGTTTTAGCGACAGGCCATTCGGCAAGGGACACGATCGAAACGCTGCATCACGCCGGCGTGGCCATGGCGCAGAAGCCCTTTTCTGTCGGGGCGAGAATCGAGCACCCGCGGGAAATGATCGACGCCGCGCAGTATGGCGCTTACGCGGGTCATCGAGCGCTCGGCGCGGCGGATTACAAACTTTCCTGCCACCCGGAGCACGGGCGGGGCGCCTACACATTTTGTATGTGTCCGGGCGGAACCGTCATCGCGGCGGCCTCGGAACGCGGCGGACTCGTCGTCAACGGCATGAGCGAATACGCGCGGGACGGCGATAACTCAAACGCGGCGCTTCTGGTCGGCATCGAGCCGGCCGATTTCCCCGACAGCCACCCTTTGGCGGGTATGCGCATGCAACGGGAAATCGAGGAAAAGGCGTTCGCGCTCGGCGGCTCGGATTATACGGCGCCGGCCCAGCTCGTCGGCGACTTTTTAAAAGGAGTACCCTCCATGAAAGCGGGGGCCGTCCGCCCGAGCTGCCCGACGGGCGCGCGAATGGGCGACCTGCGCGGCCTGTTCCCCGCTCGGGTAACCGACACGATGGCCGCGGCGCTCATACAAATGGACAGGCAGCTACACGGTTTCGCGATGCCCGAGGCGGTGCTGACCGCGCCCGAGACAAGAAGCTCCTCGCCGGTGAGAATCCTGCGCGACGAATTTTACCAGTCCAACATACGGGGGCTCTACCCTTGCGGCGAAGGCGCCGGGTACGCGGGGGGAATCGTTTCGGCCGCCGTCGACGGGATACGGTGCGCGTTCGCGGTGATGAGTGACGAAAGATGACGGGGGCGCACCGGCGGTCGCCCGCAAGACCTCTCCGGCCGCTGAGCGGCCACCTCTCCTTACCAAGGAGAGGCAAGACGGAGGAACCGCAGAGGCGCACCATGGTCGCCCGTAATCGCAGGGGTGCGGTCGCCCGCCAAATATGGAGTGAAACAATTGAAGGTTAAAATACGAATCCATAAGGCCGACAGGCGCCGCAGGCGCCGACGGGTAAGAAGCATGATAACCATCGAAGAAACCGAAAAAATGCTCGACGACATCGCCAACGGATTCCCCAATGAACTCTACCGGGAGCTCAACGGGGGCATACTCCTTTTGCCCCAAGCCAAACGCAACCCGGCCGGAAGAAATCTGTATATTTTAGGCGAGTACAACAAAGGCGGCAGCCTGGGCCGCTACATAGCCGTCTATTACGGCTCGATGATACGGGTTTTCGGGCATCTCGATAAAGAGAGGTTCCGGGAAGAGCTCGTCCGTGTCCTCAAACACGAGTTCACGCACCACGTCGAGTCGCTCGCGGGCGAAAAAGGGCTCGAAATCAAGGACGCGCAATTCCTCGCGGATTATCTTAACAAAAACAAATAAGGGTTCGCCGCAATTATTTGCTTTCGAGGCTATGCTTTTTACCGCGCGGTATGCTATACTGACGGTGAAAATGCGGAAAAGGAGAATCGCTATGTTGAAAACAGTCAAAAGGCCTTTAGCTGTTTTGTTGTCGCTGGTTTTGTTTTTTTCCGTCGCTGCCGGCGGGGCCGGCATTGCCCCCGCGGAAAAGGACAACCCGGCGCGATACGCCTTTCGGTTACATAATCACGAGTCGAAAATTGCGGATTCCGGCGCGCCGGAAGGTATAACCGCCGGCGAACCCAAAGCCGTGAAGGCCGGCGGGACCGGTGAAAAAGCCTCGACGGCCGGCTGCGGCTGCGAAAACAACCCGCTCATCGTCGTGCCCGGCATCACGGATTCCGATGTCGCCCTGCTCGACGCGAACGGCAACCCCGTTTTGAACGAGGACGGGACGCCCTATGTCAAAGGCGGGTTTATGATTGAGGAAGACAACATCATCGCGGATGTTGCCGGAACACTGGCCATTCCGTTCGTCAGGATGCTGGTCACTCAAAAAGACGACGGCTTCACGGACAAAGTGTACGAGGCCGCGAAACCCGTCTTTTGGCGGCAGGCGACAAACCCGGACGGAACGCCCGTGCAAAATCTGAAGGTGATCAAATACGAGACCTCGTTTGCCAACCTGACGGACGAGGAAATAGACCATTTGTTCCGTAATATACCCGTTCAGGCAATGTGCGAGGAAATCGGTTATGACCATGTGTATTACTTCGCGTTCAACATCATCGGCGACCCGATGGAGACGGCGCGGGAACTCGATTCATTCATTCAAATGGTCAAGGAGCAGACCGGCCACGAGAAAGTCAACATCCTCAACGCGAGCCTCGGCGCCTCGATATTCACGGCCTACTGCGAGCAATTCAAAAACAAAGGCGACGTCGAGAAGGTGGTCAACGTCGTCGCCCTCAACAACGGCTCGATGATATTAAGGGACATTTACGCCGGCAATTTCGACCTTTCGGACGAATCTCTGTATCGTGACTTTTTCCCGACCGCTTTGGCAAATTCGGACGGAACAAAAACCACCGGTTATCTCGTCAATTTGCTCATACGGTTCATGCCCAGGCAGATTCTTGAGGACACTCTCGAAGCCATACTCAACGGCGCGATGGATTCCATGCTGCGCTGCGCGCCGAATTTCTGGGCGATGATTCCCAAAGAAGACTACCCCGCCCTCGCCGAAAAATGGCTGTCAGACCCGAAATACGCCGTTTGCCGGGCGAAGACCGACGCCTTTTATCAAGCCCAGCTCAACCTCGAGGACAATTTGAATTTCATGATCAATGAAAAAGGGCTCCGGTTTAACAACGTCTGCGGCTACAACCTCAAATTCAGTTATATCACGAGCATTCTGGCGCTGCTGAACTCCGATAAAACCGTCAATTCGGATAGCGTTATCCAGATCGAGTCCACTTCGATGGGCGCTACAGCCGCTCCCGCCGGGCAGCAACTGCCCGGGGAATACCTGGCCGCGCGCGACGGCAGCAAATACCTGTCGCCGGACAAAGGCGTCGACGCGTCGACATGCGCCTTCCCCGACAACACCTGGTTTTTCTATAACCAGCCGCATGAGGACGCCGGCTGCAACGCGGCCTGCATGAACCTCGTCGGCGAACTGTTCCTGAACCCCGGTCTGGAAAATATCGACTCGGACCCGGGGCGTTTTCCGCAGTTTAATACAACCAGCAACAGCAAGGACATGCGCCGCAATCTTGTGCCGAACGCGCAAAAGGCTCTTGAGGAATACGAAGCGGGAACCCGCGATATCAGCCCCGCCGACCTGGCCGAACTGAAAGCCGCCCTCGCGCAGGGCCGCGCTGTTTTGGCGGCAACCAAAGGCGACCAGGCCGCCGTCGACGACGCGGCAAGCCGCCTTAAAAATATTCTTGTCACGATCGGCTGCCGCGAAGCGGAACCCGCCGCCGAACCGGAGCCGGTAAAAGAATTCTTTATAAAACTGCTCGACACGCTGCTCAAAGCGGCGAGCGACGCGGCGTATGAATTTGTCGGGCCGCGGGGATATTTTGAATAAACTGCTCTGTTTTATGAGCGGGCGGCGCCGAGCCGCCCGCTTTTTCATTTTTTATATCAATGCTAATTGAAACCGCCGCGGTTATACTATTTATAAACAGACGCCGCGCAATTCTCCGATTAAAGGATGGGCCAATGTTTAGAATTGTTCTGGCCGGAGCCGCCGGTGACACGTCGCTGACACTTCCGCTTTGCCGCGCGCTTGAAAAACACGGCGGGGTAGTGTATTTCGGCAATTCGCGCGCGTGCGAGTACGGCCTCGGCATTCCCCGCTTTTTAATTTACGAAACCGAAAACCCGGAAAGCCTGCAAATCGAAAACGCGCTCGTCGTTTTCAAAAGCGAACAGGCCGGCTTGGAGCGGAAAATTTCGGCGGTCGAGAGCGCGGCCGGCTTGGCGGAAGCGGAAAACCCGGCGATTGACAGAATCCGCGCCTGTTTCCCCAATACGCTGACGACCTGCGGCGCCGGGGCGAAAAACACCGTCACGCTTTCGAGTTTGAGCGAGGGCAGCGCGTCCATCAGCGTTCAAAACACCGTAAAACTGCTCGACGGCAAAGAGCTTGAACCCTGTGAGTTTCGCGTAAAGCTCAGTTCCCGTTTCGAGGGAATTCCCCTGCTTTTCGCGTGCGCTGTTTTGATTTTAACCGGCAACTTTGAAGAGTATACATTCAAAATTTAACGGTAATTTTTCATAAAATTGACTCTGATATTTTTTTCGAACCGTGTGATACTATGAATGCAAACGCTGAATAATTCATGATGTAAGGAGTGTAAATTGAATGTCTAGAAAGAGTTCTGTTCCGGAAGCTCGTGACGCCCTTGACAAGTTCAAGATGGAAGCTGCCGGTGAAGTCGGCGTAAACCTGAAGAACGGTTACAACGGCAACCTTACTTCCCGCGAGGCAGGTTCGGTCGGCGGACAAATGGTCAAGAAAATGATCGATTCCTACGAAAAAGGTATGAAATAACTTCGATTTCTTAAGGGAGCCGCCGGCATTGGCCGGCGGCTTCTTTCTGTTTTCAAGCATTCCCCTTGCAACGCGGGCGGCTTATCACCAAGTCAAGCGTAAAACCGGGCGCCCTGTAGGATTGTCAAACATATTGGACAGTCAGATATTTAGGAAAGCTAAGGGAGAAAGATAACCAAGAGGGCGCATCGGGATAGAATTCGAGCGGCGGAGATGGGACCTGAGCTGAGCAGCGAAGTCA